>OHQZ01000580.1_pt1 | contig 13845 bp, 16 predicted proteins | sample 1578281 | NCBI WGS metagenome assembly OHQZ01 (sample SAMEA3879589, study PRJEB24766) | human gut metagenome | biome: human-associated habitat; feature: feces | place: USA | collected 1985/1987
AGCAGTATCAGATGGCTTTTATAAAATGTCAATATACGAATGATTACCTACTTACGCAATATCAAATTTCAAATTTCCATTATCATCCAATACCTGATAATAATAAATGTTTCCATGTAATTTCTTTAGCATATCAATATAAGTAAAATAAGTAGGAGATAATAATAAGGAGTTTAGTGTTCCTTTTTCGAATAATAATTCTAAAATCAAATATGCTGCTACAGTTCCATTTGGAAATATTGAAATATTTTTAGCAATTTCTTCTGGTAATTTCTGATTTTTAGCAAAATATCTTTTATAGATTTCCATTTCATTAACAAAATAATATTGCTTAATTGCAGGAATTTCTTCCGACAAGTTAGTCGGATTTGTAAAACAACTAGGAATATTATAAAATTGGGGATTATGTAAGTCCCAATCAGAAATAAAAAACTTTTGTGATCTTAAAGTTGGATTAATAATATTCCCTATGTTAGAATCATAATTTACAGGTATTTTCATTGTACCTCCGTAATAAATAAGTTCTCATTTTGGGATTTATATCATAAATTTCGTAACCCTTATTCAAAAAATCCGAGATTCCCTTTAAATCTGCATAGGGTAAAGAAAGATAATCAGGACTCTGAGTTGTGATTTTATCATGTAAAATATTGCCATACATTATAAATCGAAGCTCATTACCATAGTAAAAATCTAAATTTATAGCACTTTGATGAATTTTAAAGGCTGTTTTCAAGCTTGGAAAATTACTTGGATGGACAGTACTAATAATGGCATTATAATTTTGTTCTAAACTATATTTGTTTAGGTGCTGTAAAAGCATATATAAATAACCATTTCCTTGCCATTTCGGAGCTATAATTCCATGTTCAAATTGAATGATATTATTTTTGTTTTTCGTAATAAATTTTGTTAGATCAGTTTTTGCTTTGCTTGGTGTAACATATGAAGCAAAACCTAATAGAGTATTATCGTAAAAAACTCCAATCATTATTCCAGCACCAAGAAGAATATATTCTAAATAGTCTGTATCAGGTTTCACAAATGTCTCTCTAAGAAAAGAGGATTCTATCAGTGAATCTCTACACTGTACTATCGCATCTATTTGTTGAATATTTAATTGCTTAAAACATAAATTATAAGTATTCATATTACCCCCCTCTGTTTGACAATCAAATTTATATTACAAGATAATTAGATATTATCCCTGGTTTAGAATGGACAGAGAGGGAGAAAAAGAGGCCGCTTAAATTAGGCGGCCCTCGGAGTTACATTGTAATATTAATATGCATTGAGTTACGTGGGTGTTTGGCAGTTAGAATGCTGTTTTGTTTGGAAGTAGACACATTTGTATATATTTCGGTTGTCTTTATAGAGCTGTGTCCCAGCATTCTCTGTATATACCGAATATCAACATCAGACTCTAATAACAGTGTCGCAAAGGAATGCCGGAACATATGTGGAGTTACGTGCATATCTATAGAGGCAAGTTTCAGATATTTGATGATCATGTTTCGGACAGATTCTTCAGAATATCTTTTGTGAAGACGGTTGATGAAGAACCACCCTGTTTTAGAAATATCTGTTTTAAAGGCTGTATAATATTCGGAAAGTATTTCTTTGACATCTTCATTACCAATTTGTAAAATACGTTCTTTTGAGCCCTTTCCGTTTATAATAATTCTGTATGTAGTAAAATCTATTTGGGAAAGAGTGAGTGAGCATAGTTCAGAAACACGTACCCCAGTTGCAAATAGTAATTCCATTACGGCTATATCACGAAGGATTGAATTGTATTTGTATGTTGTATGTGCAAGCCTTTTTTGTTTATACATAGTTCGGAGAAAGATTTCTATAACAGTGGTAGGCACTATTCGGGGCAGGACTTGTGGCTCCCGAAATTTCACATTGAGTTTCTCAAAAGGATTTTGAGATAATAAGTCTTCGTAAACAAGATAATGGAAAAATGCTTTCAAGGTAGCAATTTTCCTTTTGGCTGTTTTGGGTTTGTATTTTTGGTGTAACAGTGACAGGAATGAGTTCAATGTTGCTTTTTCTGCGAAATCCTCCTGCTGCAGCATAAATGTATGAAATTGTGATAAGTCTATACGGTATGCTTTAATGGTTTTTGAATTTAGCTTTTTTATTGTTTCACATGTTTTGAGATATTCAGATATAAAATTTGATAATTGATCCATAATAGGCACCCTCCTTTGTTTTTTTATTATGAGTGCCTATATGAAAAATGTCGATTTTATTTTTACAATTGTAAATGAGGAAATACAGAATCTTGTTGATTATCAGGACAATCGATGAGTGGGCCTCTCGTGTGAATGATATTAGGATGAAAGTGGCAGAGATTATGCCACTGTCGTTTCTCTTTTCTTCAGATGCCTGTCAATGATCAGCAGAAAGGCTCCGGAAGAGATAACAGCGCTGACGGCATCTGAAAGTGGTTCCGCATAGAATGCCGCAGAAGCCTGGAAAAACAGCGGAAGGGTAATAGTTCCTGCAACATAAAGCAGCTTCCTTAATATGGAAAGGAAAAGAGCGGTTTTGGTCCGTTCCAGGGCAGTCAGTGCATCTACAAACACATACTGAAAGCTTAAAGGGATGATCATCATGGTAAATACTTTGATTCCCCAGACAGAAAAGTCCATGTATTCCTGACTGGAGGTGAAAAGGCGGACAAAGGTTCCCGGAATAAAACGGGAAAGGATAAACATGAATGTGGTAAACAGAAGCATCAGCTTCAGGTTTGTACGTACTGTTTTTTTGACCCGCTGAGTCTGACGGGCGCCGTAATTATAACTGATGATCGCCTGGGTTCCGCCGCTGATACCGATCATGGGAGAAGTGATCAGCAGCATATAGCTTTGTACAATGGTAGCGCAGGTGATCAGCATATCTCCCTGTTCCGGTCCGCCGTATTTCTGAAGAACTGTGTTCATGACAATCAGAAGAATGCTGTCTGTTGCCAGAATCAGAAACGGGGACATTCCAAGGTAAAGGATATTCAGCATCAGTTTTCTGCTGTAATTGCCAAAGGAAATGCGTACGTGGACTTTTTTGCTGAACAGAAAAAGCAGAGCAAAGGCACAGGATGCCATCTGAGAGATAACAGTGGCAATGGCTGCTCCGGCTACATCCATATGGAACAAAAAGATAAAAACAGGGTCAAGGATGATGTTGGAAACTGCGCCAATAAGCACAGTCATCATTCCGGCAACAGGGAATCCCTGACAGTTGATAAAATAATTCAGACCGGCTGCCATCAATGCAAAAAAGGTTCCGGCAGTATAAATGGTCATATAAGTATCTGCATATGGGAAAGTGATCTCACTGGCCCCGAACCAGATCAGAAGATGATCTTTCATAAAAAGAAAGCCGGCTGTCAGTATAACGGAAAATCCGCACAGCATCAAAAAAGAGTTTGACAGAATCTGTCTGGCCTTCGGAAGATTGCCCTCGCCCATTCGGATCCCAAGAAGAATGGAACCGCCTAATCCCACAAGAGTTCCGAAGGATGACAGAAGAGTCACAATGGGACCGCACACGCCCACTCCTGCCAGCGCCAGGGCGCCGGTACCCGGGATATGGCCGATGTACATGCGGTCAATAATACTGTACAGAACATTGACAAACTGGGCGATCATTGCCGGAATGGCAAGACGCAGCACCAGTGAAGATACAGGATCTTTTCCAAGATCTGCTGAAGTTTTCATAATTTATTTCCCCCGCCCGAAAAGTGTGCAGAAAACCTGCACCGTCCACTACTATAACAGAAGTATCGGGGCAATTCAATAAAAAGAAAACGTTTCGTCTGGAAGATAAGAAAAAGAAATGGAAGATAAAAAAGATACCACAATATTGAGAATTTTAAGAAATTTGAGAGGGATATATAAATTTTATTTTAGGTATATAAATTTCCGGTATTTTCCGGATTTACAAGGGGCAGTACTTGTGATAAAACGAAAAATAATGTGATAATAGGCTGAAACTGTTTTCGCAGTGCAATATTTTATGAAATCAGAAGCAGGAAAAGGATTAGAAGGAGTAAAAATGGAAACAAACGAAAAAAGAAATGTTCCCGATGATGGTGTGATTGATTTAAGGGAAATATTTTTTGCAATTAAGAGAAAGATTTTTCTTATTATTGCAGTAGGATTGCTGGGTGGCTGTCTGTATGGCGCATATACGGCTTTTTTAATAGATCCTGTATATACTTCCACAGCCAGTATCCTGGTCTTGTCCAAGGAGACAACTCTTACGTCTATTGCGGATCTGCAGCTGGGGTCACAGCTTGCAGCAGATTATCAGGTACTGATCAAAAGTACAAGTGTAATGGAGGATGTTATTGATGCGCTTGACCTGGAGATGACACCGGAGGCTCTCAGAGCGAGTATTACGATCAATAACCCTGTAGATACAAGAATTCTGGAAGTTTCTGTAGTAAATACGGACGGAGAACTTGCGAAAAAGATCACAGATAAGGTTGTGGAGGTTTCTTCCGAATATATTGGAGATAAAATGGAAGTTGTTCCGCCTAAGATCATCGAAAAAGGAAAGATTCCCACAGTGCAGACCTCTCCAAGCATGACCAAAAATATTCTGATCGGATTTCTTGCAGGCATTGTTCTCTGTGGAGGAATCATCTGTGTACTTACAGTTATGGATGATACCATTAAGTCTGAGGATGATGTGGAAAAGTATCTGGGTGTTCCGGTTTTGGCTTCTGTTCCGGATAGAAAGGACTATATTAACAAGAACAGAAGAAAAAAGTAATACCCTGAGTGAAAGGAGATACCGGAATAATGAAAAGAGTTTCAATGCAGGATGTCCGTAAAACGGATTATTATTATGAAGAGGCAATTAAAACACTGCTGACAAATATAAAATTTGCCGGCAAGGATGTAAAGACGATCTTACTTACAAGCTGTTACCCTAACGAAGGGAAAAGCGATATTACATTTTCTCTGGCAAGAGAAATGGCAGCGTCAGGAAAAAGGGTTCTTCTCCTGGATACAGATATGAGAAAGTCTATTTATGCTCTCAGGTTTCGCGTGGCAGAGAGTGTTTCAGGTTTATCTCAGTTTTTAAGCGGACAGATAGGAATTGCGGATTTATTATATTCAACTAATTATGAGAATCTGGATATTATTTTTGCAGGTCCTTCGGTTCCCAATCCGTCAGCTCTTCTTGGGGAGGGGATTTTTTCCACTCTTATGAAAAAACTGAGAGAGCATTACGATTATATTTTTGTTGATACACCGCCTGTTGGCACAATTATTGATGCCGCCATAGTTGCTCAGAAATGCGACGGAGCAGTTCTGGTTGTGGAAAGCGAAGCAGTCAGCCATAAAGTAGCTAAAAAAGTACTTGTCCAGATAGAAAAAAGCGGCTGCAGGACGCTCGGAGCAGTTCTCAACAAGGTTGATATGAAAAAAGACAAGTATTATTCTCGTTATAGTGGAAAGTATGCCGCCTATTATGAAAAAATGAAAGAGGATCAGAACAAAAATTGAGAAGATATGGTAAGCTTATAAATGTATGTCTGGCTCTGTTATGTATAGTGCTTGTGCTGATTCTGGGAGGGCTTGTTGTATGGAACAGAAACCAGACAAGGGAAGATAAACAAAGGCTGGAGAAGCTGGCGGACGAAACAAGAGCAGAGGACAGGGAAGATTTACAGAAATTAGATAAAAAACAGGAAGAAACGGCAAAAGAACTTCAGCAGAAGGCGGCTCAGGAAGCGGAGGTCACAGCGACCCCTGCGCCGACTCTTTCTCCTGTGCCTTCGGAACCTGTAAAGGAAAAAAACAGCAGGGATATCCTGTTGGGGAGACGATCTGCTGACTGCAGAGGATACACAGCAGTATTCCTATATGACAGTTCTTCAGAAACTTCTTCAGGAAAACGGTTATAATATTCCAGTAGTCAATAAGACTCTTCAGGGCGGAGGTACTCTGTCTATGATGAAGAGAGCCGGGGTTGATGATCAGATCATTCAGAATTTTATTTCTGAGCATCAGAAAGCAGCCAATGGCGCGCAGCTTTATGTTACAGAAACAGGAATCCGTGATTTTACGGAAGAAGACCTTACCCGTGACGATCTGGACTATATCCCTGTTATATTTATGGGATATTATGGCGGCTGGAATCATGATCCGGCTGAGCTTGCGCAGCAGCAGGAGCATATTCTGAAAACATTTTCCAACCAGGAGCAGTTTATTATAGTTGGAACCCGGCCGTTGGACGGTTCCGTGGATTCAGCTGCTCTGGACGCGGCGTTAAGTGAAAAATGGAAAGAACATTACATAAGTCTTGCTGCTGTCACCTCTTCGCCTTCTTCCACATATGAAGCGCAGGCGGCAATGGCCCGGGCGGTTTATGAGAAGATGGTGGAACTGAATTACATCAGCAAATAAAACAGAAAGTGTACAAGGATGCTGACAAAAAAAAGAAGTCGATATCGAAAAAAGAAAGCCGCATATATTCTGACAGGATGCGCAGTGCTGATCGTGGCGGCAGTCTTCGGGGCAGGAATATGGAAAAAGCAGACAGCGTCTCCGCATCTGAAAAAATCCGAAAATTCTGTATCCATGGATCAGCAGGAAGACGGCATTACATATAAGGGAAAAACTTATACTTATAACGACCATCTGAGCAATTTCCTTTTTATGGGAATTGACACCAGAGGTGAGGTGGAAAACCAGGAAACAGATAATACCGGACAGGCGGATGCGATCTTTCTGGTGTCCATGGACCGGGTGACAGAACAGATTCATGTGATTTCCATTCCCCGTGATACCATAACAGAGATAGAAGTGTTTACTGTTGGAGGAAAAAGTCTTGGCAAAATGGAAAACCATATCAATCTCCAGTTTGCCCAGGGCGATGGAAAAAGAGAAAGCTGTGAACTGATGGAGGATGCGGTTTCTGACCTGTTTGGCGGAATTCATATTCAGAGTTACTGCGCGGTTAATATGGACGCAATTCCTGTAATGACAGAAATTGCCGGTAACGTGGAGGTTACGGTTCCGGATAACAGCCTGGCAGAAGTGAATCCTGAATTTACAGAAGGTGCAGAGGTTGTTCTCACAAAGAATAATGTAGAACAGTTTGTGCGCTACCGTGATATTGACCAGACTCAGAGCGCTCTGGTGCGTCAGAACAGACAAAAAAGTTTTTTGCAGGCATATATGAAAAAAGCCCAGGAAGAGTATCAGAAAGATGCCTCATTTGTTGCAAGGCTTTACGACAGCCTCAGAAGTTATATGGTCACAAACATGGGAAATGACATTTTTGTAAAGTTTCTGACAGCTACTGAAAAAAATCCTCCGGTGACGCATACAGTACCGGGCGAAGGGGTTCAGGGTGATTACTATGATGAATTTCATGTGGATCAGGACGGACTTCAGGATTTAATATATTCTGTTTTTTACAAAGAAGATAAATAGCAGACATGCCATTATCTATAAAAATTTATATTAAAAGGAGAGACGACAATGAAAAAAACAAACAAAATTTTAGCCGGAATTTTAGGCGCAGTTGTACTGATGAGCCCTGCAACCACATGGGCGGGTCCTAGTATTACAGACAAGGTAGTAGTTGTAGAAGACAGTGTTGGTAAATATATCGTAACAGATAAAATTGAAGAAGATGAAGTATTTACCACTCTGGAAACTGAAGATAAGGAAATGGCAGACCTGATCAAAGAGGTAAATGAAGGAACAAAGGATATGAAGGCTTTTACTGAAAAGTTATCTGCCGTACTGGAAACAGTAACTGATGAGGAAGCAAAAGCAGCACTTGAAAAAACAATTAAAGAAATCGAAGAAAAGAATCTTGATTTCTTAACAGGCTTTATGGCCCTGGAAGCAGAAGAAGGCGTAACTGTAGAGAAGAATGCCAACGGCAAATATGATGTTACTATTCAGATCCCGATTCTGAAAGATACTCTGAAAGATGTTAATATTTTATATTATAATAAAGAGTTAAAGATTTGGGAAATCATTGAGCCTGCAGCTGTTGATTTCGAAAAACAGACAATTGAGTTTGAAGTGGAAGACTTTTCTCTGTTAGCTGTTCTTGCTAATGTTGAGGAAGCAGAATAATCAGGGACTGAAATTTTAGTCCTGGAATATTAAAATAAGAATCTCCCCGGAAATCAGATGCTTTGCATGACTGGTACGCTGTGGGAGATTCTTTTTGAACTGGAAAAATGCACAAAAATGAAAATCGTTTTTTGGATAATATTCTGATTTTACGTTTCCATTAAAATTGTACTTGTAACCAGCCGTAAAATATGATATTATACCGTTCAAAGAAAAGGGAGTAGCGGCCATCGGATGAAAATAAAATGGTTTTCAGATGAGGTACATATTTGCGTCAGTACGGTATCAGTAAAAGATATCCGCGATATGAAGTAAGCAGCAAGACTTTTGTTTTGAGGCAGAATGAATCTGTCCGGAATGAAAGTCTTTTTCTTTTCTTTCAATAAACCGCCCGGGGACATATGATTGAAATTTCAGTTTAAGGTATACCTGTATGTTCATCAGATTGGGCAGTAAGGAGGACACAGATGGAGGAATTTAACAACATGAAAAAGAAATGGTCTCCTAAAAGACCAAAGACCGGAAAGCATGCCAAAAAGGTTGTGGCAATCGTGGCCGGGGTTGCTGTTGTGGGTCTGTTTGCCACAGACTGTACTTATCAGATCCAGGAGCAGGAGCAGGCGGTTTTGTCAACCTTTGGTGTGCCGAAAGCAGTGACAGAAACAGGACTTCATTTTAAACTGCCTCTGATCCAGCAGGTACATAAGGTAAACACTACCATACAGGGATTTCCTATTGGATATGATCAGGACTCCAATGACGTGGTGGCAGATGAAGGGATTATGATCACGTCAGATTATAACTTTATCGACGTGGATTTTTTTGTGGAATACAGGATCACAGAACCGGTTAAATATCTTTACACGTCTCAGCAGCCGGAAGAAATTCTGAAAAGTATTGCCCAGAGCTGTATCCGTACGGTGATTGCCAGCTATACGGTAGACGATGTGCTGACTACGGGAAAAAGTGAGATACAGGCAAAGATCAAAGAAATGATCATGGAAAAAATGGAGGTTCAGGATGTGGGAATCCAGCTTGTGAACATTACGATCCAGGATGCGGAGCCGCCTACACAGGAGATCATGAAAGCCTTTAAGGCTGTGGAAACAGCAAAGCAGGGCAAAGAAACTGCCGTTAATAACGCCAATAAATACAGAAATGAAAAGCTTCCCGAGGCAGAGGCTCAGGCAGACCAGATCATTCAGGATGCAGAGGCTCAGAAGCAGGTCAGAATTAATGAGGCAGAAGCTGAAGTGGCAAGATTTAACGCCATGTATGAGGAATATGTAAAAAATCCTACAGTGACAAAGCTTCGCATGTTTTATGAGACCATGGAAGATGTACTTCCGGATATGAAGATCGTCATTGACAATGGAGACGGAACCCAGAAAGTTCTTCCGCTTGATTCTTTTACAGGGGAAAGCGATGGTGAAGAAGCAGCGGAAACACAGCAGCCGGAAACCGGAGCTGAGCCGGAAAATGCTCAGAGTCAGACCACAGACGCTGCAGTACAGGGAGGTGAATGATCATGAAACGTAAAAAAGTTCTTGCTGTGGCTGCAGGTGTTGTAGTTGTATTTGCAGCTCTTACATCAGTTACAGTGACAAAACAGAATGAATATAAGCTGATCCGCCAGTTCGGAAAGGTACAGAGAGTGATTGATAAGCCGGGGATCAGTCTTCGCGTACCATTAATGGAAACAACGGCAACATTGCCAAAACAGACCCTTCTCTATGATCTTGCGCCTTCAGATGTTATCACAAGGGACAAAAAGACTATGATTACAGACAGTTATGTGATCTGGAGAATTTCAGATCCTCTGAAATTTGCCAGAACGCTGAATTCTTCAATAGAAAACGGGGAAAGCCGTATTAATACAGCAGTATATAACGCGACAAAAAATGCCATCAGCAGTATGTCCCAGGACGAGGTGATCACCAGCCGGGACGGAGAACTGGCTGATATGGTAATGGGATCTGTAGATGACAATATGGAGCAGTACGGAATAGAGGTAATGCTTTTTGATACCAAGCAGCTGGATCTGCCGGATGACAATAAGGAAGCTGTTTATGAGAGAATGATCTCAGAAAGAGATAATATAGCGGCTACTTATAAGGCTGAAGGAAGCTCAGAGGCCAAGGTGATCCGCAATACTACGGACAAAGAGGTTGCCATTCAGATTTCAGAAGCCAAGAAGCAGGCGGAAATCCTGGAAGCCCAGGGTGAGCAGGAATATATGAAGATCCTTGCCGGCGCTTATGGCGAAGAAGGAAGAAGTGATTTTTATTCCTTTGTACGCAGCCTGGATGCTCTGAAAAACTCTATGAAGGGCGAGGACAAAACAGTGATCCTTTCTCCGGATTCCCCGATCGCACAGATTTTCCAGGGGAATACAGGAACCGTGCAGTAATTGATCGTGTGTGATTTACGGAAGAGTTTATAAAAGACAGAAGTTTGTGTATTTTTGGAAAAATAAATAACTGAAGTTTTATGGAGACACAGCAGACACCGGAACATGGAAATGGGAAGGTGGCTGCTGTGTTATTGTTTACATTGTGGGGGATTTTACCTGTGAATATTTATCCGGCTGTGGCAGATATCATTTTGCAGATATGATTTTGGAAAAAAATAAAAAAAGTACTTGCAATCTTTATACATTGATGCTAAACTATAATGCGAACGCGCTATGAGTGCGTCCATAACTGCAGATTCAAGCCTAAATTACGAGAGGAGGATTTCCAGTGAAAGTAAGATCATCTGTAAAGCCGATCTGCGAGAAATGCAAGATCATTAAAAGAAAAGGATCTATCAGAGTTATCTGTGAAAATCCAAAACACAAACAGCGCCAGGGTTAATGACGGTAGTTTGTGAAACGTGCGGCTGCAGTTTGATACACCCGGAAGGGTTGTTCGGACTGTTTGTATAATTGATTTATCAAAGCATGTATTGCCTAATACCGAGAGGCAACAGCAGCATTTAGCTGCAATTTCGGAAAGGCTGTCTTACGCCAAAGACGGCTGGGTGTTTTACCGAGGCACCCCAATTAGGAAACTAAAAACAGAAAGCAGACTTTCAGGTATGCCCCATTTCACCTTGCCATCCGGTAAGTGGTATACGACAGAAGCGCTTTCAAAAAAGAAGATGGAGGAAACAGTACATGGCTCGTATAGCTGGTGTAGACTTACCAAGAGAAAAACGTATTGAAATCGGCCTTACCTATATTTATGGTATCGGCAGACCGAGCGCAGACAAAATTCTTGCGCAGGCAAATGTAAATCCTGACACACGTGTCAGAGATCTGACAGATGAAGAAGTAAAGAGAATCAGCGCTGTCATTGATGAGACAATGATGGTAGAAGGTGATCTTCGTCGTGAAATCGCTCTTAATATCAAGAGACTGCAGGAAATCGGATGCTACAGAGGAATCCGTCATCGTAAAGGACTTCCGGTTCGTGGTCAGAAGACTAAGACAAATGCAAGAACCCGCAAAGGTCCGAAGAGAACAGTAGCAAACAAGAAGAAATAATAAGTAGAATAATTGATAAAAGTAACTTAAGAATATTACATTCAAGGAAAGCGTAGGTTAGTTTTAAAATGGCAAAAGCAACCAAAAGAACGACAACAAAACGTCGTGTCAAGAAAAACGTTGAACATGGACAGGCACATATTCAGTCTTCTTTCAACAATACAATTGTTACACTGACTGACAACGAAGGAAACGCTCTTTCATGGGCAAGTGCCGGCGGTCTGGGATTTAGAGGTTCAAGGAAATCTACTCCTTATGCAGCACAGATGGCAGCAGAGACTGCAACAAAAGCTGCTTTAATCCATGGATTAAAAACTGTTGATGTTATGGTAAAAGGACCGGGTTCAGGACGTGAAGCTGCAATCCGTGCACTTCAGGCATGCGGTCTTGAAGTAACAAGTATCCGTGACGTAACACCGGTTCCGCACAACGGATGCCGTCCACCAAAACGCAGAAGAGTCTAATTGAGGAGGTAGCTTGAAATGGCAGTAAACAGAGTGCCCGTTCTGAAAAGATGCAGATCTCTTGGTCTGGATCCAATCTATTTAGGAATTGATAAAAAATCTACAAGACAGTTAAAACGTGCAAACAGAAAGATCTCTGAGTACGGTTTACAGTTAAGAGAAAAACAGAAAGCAAAATTCATTTACGGAGTTCTTGAGAAACCTTTCCGTAACTACTACAAAAAAGCCGACAGAATGCCGGGCCAGACAGGTGAGAACCTGATGGTTATGCTTGAGACAAGACTTGACAACGTAATCTTCCGTATGGGATTTGCAAGAACAAGACGTGAGGCTCGTCAGATCGTTGACCACAAGCACGTACTTGTTAACGGAAAGCAGATCAACATTCCATCTTACCTGATCAAAGCAGGCGATGTAATCGAGATCAAGGAAAAACACAAAAGCTCTCCAAGATACAAAGGTATCGTAGAGGTTACAGGTGGACGTCTTGTTCCGGAGTGGTTAGAGGCTGACCTGGAGAACCTGAAAGGAACAGTAAAAGAACTTCCTAAGCGTGAAGTAATCGATGTTCCGGTAGATGAGATGCTCATCGTCGAATTATATTCTAAATAATAACCCGTAACACCACAGGAGGTGGACTTAGTGTTTGATTTTAATAAACCTAATATTGAAATAGCTGAAATTTCAGAAGATAAGAAATATGGAAGATTTGTTGTAGAACCTTTGGAAAGAGGTTATGGTACAACATTAGGTAACTCTCTGAGAAGAATTATGCTTTCATCATTGCCGGGTGCTGCAATCAGCCAGGTAAAGATTGATGGAGTTCTGCATGAGTTCAGCTCCATCCCAGGGGTGAAAGAGGACGTTACTGAGATCATCATGAACTTGAAGACGCTGGCTATTAAGAACACATCTGAGACAGATGAGCCAAAGACAGCATACATTGAGTTCGAGGGTGAAGGTGTTGTTACAGCAGCAGATATCCAGGTAGATCAGGATATCGAGATTATGAATCCTGAGACAGTTATCGCAACTCTTAACGGCGGGGCAGACAGCAAGCTTTACATGGAACTGACCATTACAAAGGGAAGAGGATATGTAAGTGCTGATAAGAATAAGAACGACGAGTTACCGATTGCGGTAATCCCGATCGATTCTATCTACACTCCGGTAGAGCGTGTAAACCTCACTGTAGAAAATACACGTGTCGGTCAGATCACAGATTTTGACAAATTGACATTAGATGTATATACAAATGGAACATTGCTTCCGGATGAGGCTGTAAGTTTGGCTGCAAAAGTGTTGAGCGAGCATTTGAGACTCTTCGTTGATCTCTCAGAAGTTGCTCAGGCAGCAGAAGTCATGATTGAAAAAGAAGATGACGAGAAAGAAAAAGTTCTTGAAATGAGCATTGATGAATTAGAATTATCTGTTCGTTCATACAATTGCTTAAAGAGAGCTGGCATCAATACAGTAGAAGAATTAACTAATAAGACTTCAGAAGATATGATGAAAGTTCGTAACTTAGGACGTAAATCGTTAGAAGAAGTTTTAGCTAAGTTAAGTGAATTAGGATTATCCCTAAGTTCAGGAGAAGAATAGAAACCAGACCCGCCTAGGCTGAAGGCATAAGTAAGCAAGGCGAAAAAACACAGGAGGTCATTATAATGGCAAAATACAGAAAATTAGGAAGAACAGCTTCCCAGAGAAAAGCACTGATCCGTGCAGAAGTAACAAA
>OHQZ01000582.1_pt1 | contig 13814 bp, 12 predicted proteins | sample 1578281 | NCBI WGS metagenome assembly OHQZ01 (sample SAMEA3879589, study PRJEB24766) | human gut metagenome | biome: human-associated habitat; feature: feces | place: USA | collected 1985/1987
AAGACCACCGTCAACCGCCAGCTCACATTTTGGATTTTTCTCGTCAATCATCTTGCGTGCACGCTGTACAAGATCAATGGCACTCTTTCTCCATCCCCAGTTGTCTTTTCCATCGGTTTCATCTACACCGTGTGTTACGATGTGCAAACGGTCAATATCATAAATGCTTTCCTCAACGAAGCATAACGGTGTATAGCAGCCCAGTGTCAGACCAACCTTGATGTGGCGTTCACGGCACCAGTTGATGATATAAGCCAGCTGTGCGCCGATAAAGTGCTCCGCAGGAATGATCAGCATATCTGCTCCCGCCTCATCAATCTGTTCGATGAACATTCTGTCCATACTAACTGTATAAATATGACATTCGATCGGCTTGTCTGTCTCCGGACGAATACCCGCGATAATCTGATGACCACCCATCAGCTTCATGTTTTGAAGATCGTGCATGTCAGCTGCATCAGAGTGAATATAGTCAACTCCGGCATCACTGACTTCCTTAACCAGATCCGCAATTCTTCCATAATTAACGTGTGCAAGGCCAGCTGCAATTTTGATATGTTTCATAAGTAAGTTCCTCCTTCTTTTCGCACCCTTATTGTACGCTACTTCGCTGAACTTCCGCAATCGCAGGATGTGGAAACGCCATCCGTATCAATAAGGCAATTTATAAACATTGCTGTAAGAAATTACCACATAGAAAAGGCTGCGAAAATAACAGTGAAATGATTGTAATACATGCAGGAAACAGGTAAGATATACTTGTAATAAATATTTCATCAGGAGGTATGACATATGTTCGGATTTAGAAAGAAAGAAAAGAGCAGGGAGGAGCTTCTTGCTGTTGTGGACGGAACACTGATTCCGATTGAAGATGTAAAGGATCCTGTATTTTCTCAGAAGATGATGGGAGACGGCGCCGTAGTAACACCTGAGGAAGCATTTGTATGTGCTCCGGAGGATGGAGAAGTTGCTTTTGTATTTGACACAAAGCATGCTATTGGATATATGACAGATTCCGGGATCAGCCTCCTGATCCACGTAGGAATCGATACAGTAAAATTAAATGGAGAGGGATTTGAGGTTCTGGTGGAAAACGGACAGAAGGTAAAAAAAGGTCAGCCTATGCTGAAGCTGGATCTGGATTATCTGAAAGCCAATGCGCCGTCTCTGGCGACGCCGGTTCTCTGTACGGAGCTTGAAGACGATCAGAGGATCCGTCTTCTGAAAGAGGGACCGGTGAAAGCAGGAGAACCACTGTTTGAGGTGGAAGTGCTGAACTAGGATCCGATGGGGAAAGATACGGATGATGTACAGGATAGTGAAGGTTTTAAATCATAATACATTTATTGGGATTCGAAGTAAAGATAAGTGTAAATGTCTGATCATGGGAAAGGGCATTGCTTTCGGCAGAAAGGTGAGCGAAAGTATTTCCGTGGGAGAAGATGCAAAAGTCTACACGCTGACGGAACTTACGGAAAGAGGATCAGCAGAAGAGATCATTCGCTCCGTTCCTCCGGAGTGCCTGGAGCTGGCAGGAGAGATCCTTGATCATGCAGAAAAAGTATTTGGTCAGATTGATCGTTCTATTTTATTCCCTATGGCAGATCACCTTGCTTTTGCTGTACAGCGTATCCGAAACCAGGAACAGATTAGTAATCCTCTTACGGAGGATATACGGATTCTGTTCCATCAGGAATACAAGGTTGCCAAGTGTGCCGAACAGCTTCTCAGGGAAAGGCTTCATGTGGAAATTGATGAGCATGAGATCGGATATATTGCCCTTCATGTTCATGCAGCTATCGAAGATCAGAAAGTTTCCCAGGCCATGCAGCTGACCAGGGCGGTAAGAGACTGTATCTCTCTGGTAGAAAAACAGACAGGGACCACCATTGACGTAATGTCTCTTTCTTATAACAGGCTGATGAACCATATCCGTTATATGGTGGCCCGCGCTCTCAGCGGGGAAAAACTGAAGGTAAATATGAACGATTATATTTCCATACGTTTTCCAAAAGCATTCGATATGGCATCCCAGGTGTGCGGAGAAATGATGAAAAATCTGAAGATCTGCCTGGATGATGTGGAGGTCGGATATCTTGCCATGCATCTGGAACGTGTGATGGATACGGAATTAAAGTAAGTGTTCATGCGGCTCGTTGCTGTGAAGGTTGTGAACAGCAACGAATTGAATGATGATATGCAGAGTACTTTTTAAAATACTATGGTAAAAAAGATAGATATAATGTAAAATAAAACAAAAAACAAAAAATGGAGGAATATCATGAAATCATTTGAGTACACAATTAAAGACGAACTGGGAATCCATGCAAGACCGGCAGGACTTCTTGCAAAAGAGGCTAAAAAATACAGCTCTGTATGTATGATCGAAAAAGGTGGCAAAAGCGTAAAACTTTCTCAGCTCATGATGCTGATGTCTCTTGGTGCGAAACAGGGAGATCTTGTTAAGGTGACTGCAGAGGGTGAAGATGAGGATACTGCTATTGCAGAACTGGAGAAATTCTTTAACGAAAATCTCTAATCACAAAATATAGAAGCCACAGGTCAGGGAGGAAAAAAGTATGCAGAGTTTCCAGGGAAAATCCGTATATAAAGGAATTGTAATGGGACCGGTAGTCGTCCTCAAAAAGAATGATTATCAGGTAAAGAGATCCAGGATCGAGGATGCAGATGCTGAGACCAGCCGTGTTCAGGAGGCAGTAAAGCGTTCTCAGGAACAGCTTCAGAAGCTTTATGACAAGGCACTGAAAGAAGTCGGAGAGGCAAGCGCGGCTATTTTTGAAGTACATCAGATGATGCTGGAGGATGAGGATTATCTGGAGGCTATTCAGAATATGATCCAGACAGAAATGGTAAACGCAGAATATGCGGTTGCAGTAACAGGGGATAACTTCTCTCAGATGTTTGCATCTATGGATGATGATTATATGAAAGCCCGTGCAGCAGACATCAAGGACATTTCAGAACGTCTGGTCCGCAATCTGAGCGGACAGGAAGATGCAGACTTAAGTGACATCGATCCGTCTGTCATTGTAGCGGATGATCTGAGTCCCAGTGAAACTGTTCAGATGGATAAGGAAAAGATCCTTGCTTTTGTTACGGTTTATGGTTCCACCAACTCTCATACTGCGATCCTTGCCCGTATGATGAATATTCCGGCGCTGATCGGAGTTCCTCTTGCACTTGACGAACTGAAAAATGGTACGACTGCAGTAGTAGACGGATTTACCGGACAGGTAACTTTTGAGCCGGATGAAGAAACTCAGGCAGCCACACTTAAAAGAGTTCAGGAAGAAAAAGAGAAACTTGCTCTTCTGCAGGAACTGAAAGGAAAAGAAAATATCACACTTGATGGTAAAAAGATCAATATCTATGCAAATATCGGAAGTGTTGGAGATATCGGCTATGTTCTGGAGAATGATGCAGGCGGTATCGGACTTTTCAGAAGTGAATTCCTGTATTTAGGCAGAAATGATTTTCCTACAGAGGAAGAACAGTTCCAGGCATATAAGCAGGTTGTGCAGACTATGGCCGGTAAGAAGGTCATTATCCGTACCCTTGATATCGGGGCGGATAAGCAGGTGGACTATTTTAATCTTGGAAATGAAGAGAATCCGGCACTGGGATACCGTGCGATCCGTATCTGTCTGAAGCAGCCGGATATCTTTAAAACTCAGCTGAGAGCTCTTTTCCGTGCAGCTGTATACGGTAACCTTTCTATCATGTATCCAATGATCACTTCTGTTGAGGAAGTGGAAAAGATCTATGAGATTGTGAAAGAGGTGGAGATCGAGCTGAAAGCCCAGGAAATTCAGTACAGGATTCCGGAACAGGGAATTATGATCGAGACTCCGGCAGCTGTTATGATCAGCGACCGTCTGGCTGAGATGGTAGACTTTTTCAGCATCGGAACAAATGACCTGACTCAGTATACTCTGGCGATCGACCGTCAGAACGAAAAACTGGATGATTTTTACAATCCGCATCATGAAGCAGTTCTGCGGATGATACAGATGGTTGTAGACAATGCACATAAATGCGGCAAATGGGCAGGTATCTGTGGGGAGCTGGGCGCTGACCTGACTCTGACAGAGAAGTTTGTCCGTATGGGACTGGATGAGCTGTCCGTGGCTCCGTCCATGATTCTGAAACTCCGCAAGATCGTCCGGGAAATGAAAGCAGAAGACTGAATATAGAGATTGTTAACAGGTATCGAAGCCAGATATTTTTACTATATGTTAATATCTGTCATAAAAGCTTTTTGCGAGACATCGGAACTGTGTTCCGGTGTCTTTTTGCAGTTAATATTTCGGATATGCTTATTTATTGTATGATTTCATATTATATGAAACTGAGATTTATAAAAACATATGTGGTAAGAGTAAATATGCCTCGAGATTCTTCGACAAAACTTGACAGGATTCTCCATATGAAATACAATGTTCCCTAACTGAAAAGGGAATTTGCAGAAAAGGAGACAACCATGGTCTATTCGTTTTATCAACTGCTCTGGCTGTACATGATCTATTCATTTATAGGCTGGTGCGGAGAAGTTGCAGTGGCAGCAGTAAAGAGGCATCGTTTTGTAAACAGAGGGGCAGTCAGCGGTCCTTTTTGTCCGATCTATGGTCTGGGAGCTGCTGTGGTGGCTGTATTCTTTCCGGAGCTTAAAGGAAATCCGCTTTTTCTGTTTTTGGGCGGAATGGTAGTCAATACCTTTGTGGAATATGTGACAGGCCGTATTATGGAGATGAGCCTTCATAAAAAATGGTGGGATTATTCAGACCAGAAATTCAATCTGGGAGGATATGTATGCCTGAAAACCTCGGTTCTCTGGGGAATTTGTACCGTTCTTATGATTTATGTGCTGAACCCTGTATTTACCGGACTTGTGGGACTGATTCCAAAGCTCTGGGGAGAAATTATCCTGTGGGTGCTTTTTGGCCTGCTTATTGTAGATTTTATTGGAACAGTGATTGCTGTCTGGGGGCTGAAAAAGAAAAACGGTCGGATCGATCAGATCAGAGAAGGCCTTGGACGTACTTCAAAGCTTCTTGAAAATACCATGACCAGACGGCTTCAGGCGCGTATGATCAAAGCGTATCCCAATCTTGAGAAGGAAGAAAAGGAGGATGTCTTTGCTTCCGGATGTGGTTTCTATAAACTGGCCTGCCTGTTTTTTATCGGAGCCTTTCTCGGAGATATTACAGAGACTGTTTTCTGTCGTTTTTCCATGGGAAGATGGATGAGCCGCAGCAGTGTGGTATTTGGGCCGTTCAGTATTGTATGGGGACTTGGCTGCGCCATGCTTACCTGGATCTTGTACAGATACAGGGAACAAAGTGACAGAAGGCTGTTTCTTTGCGGGACGATTCTCGGCGGCGCCTATGAGTACATCTGCAGTGTGTTTACAGAAATTGTGTTTGGAACTGTATTCTGGGATTACAGTAAAATTCCCTTTAATCTGGGCGGAAGGATCAATCTTCTGTATTGTTTTTTCTGGGGATTTGCAGCTATTATCTGGATGAAGGGTATTTATCCGTTTTTGTCCAGATGGATTGAAAAAATTCCGGTACGGATTGGAAAGCCTTTATGTATGATCATGGTTTTTTTTATGAGCGTAAATATAGCACTGTCCGGACTGGCTCTTGATCGGTATTCCAAAAGACATGATGGCCTTCCGGCAAAAAATGCTGTGGGAGAGCTGATGGATGACTGGTTCCCGGATCCTTATATGGAAAAGGTTTATCCGAATATTAAATTCAGGTAGGATAAAAGCCCTTTTGTGTCGGCAGAAATGCAGACATGAAAGGGCTTTTTTGGCAGCTTTATTTCTTTTTCTTTTCCAGATATTCATTCAGAGTGGCATTGGAAATGTCAGTGATAAACATATGGCCTGGCGCGTGAGTGATAACAATGGGCGGCTTTGCATTTTCAACAGCTGCCTGAGGTGTGACACCGCAGGGCCAGAACACAGGAATCTCTCCCGGGTAGATATCTACAGCCTCTCCGTAGTCCGGGTTCATGATATCGGTAACGCCGATTGCTTCCGGATCTCCCATTTGTACAGGGGCGCCATGAACATTTGGCATTTTTTCAGTGATCTCATAGGCTTTCTTTGCATTTTCCGGAGTCATTGGACGCATGGAGCATACCATAGGCCCGGAAAAAGGTCCGACAGGGACAGTCTGGATACTGGTTTTAAACATGGGGACATTCCGCCCCTGCGCAATGTGGCGGACTTCGATTCCTTCACGGATCAGCGCCTCCTCAAAAGAGAAGGAACAGCCGATCAGAAAGCCGACATATCCTTCTTTCCAGTATTGAGATGCATCAGTGATTTCCTTTGTAAATACTCCGTTTTCATAAATGCGGTATCTGGGGATATCTGTGCAGATATTTCCGCCTTCTCCCATGTCGTGAGTTTCAGGAGTGCCTTTGATGATTTCCAGAACCGGACAGGGAAAGGGATTTTTTGCTGTAAATTCTTCAAAATCTGCTGCATACTCCGGCGGCAGAATAACAAGATTTGCCTGGGCATAACCCCTGCACATTCCGGCTGTGGGAAAATCAATTTTACCCTGTCTGATCAGACTGCGGACTTGTGAGGGGGCCATATCTATATATGGTGTAATATCAAATGCCATAAAAGAGTCCTCCTTTTTTACGTTAATGTATAAAAATACTATACAGGAAAATAATGGAAAATGCAATCCTGTGTTGTCAGGGAGTGTTGATGTGGATAAGTCAGGTATATTAATAAAAGATTGGTGCATAAAATAAAAAGAAAGCAGCAGAAGGCGGCAGTTATGGCAGACCAGAAGCTTGATAATCTTTTAAATCTCGCCTTAGATTCTACAGAAGAGGAACGGAAAAAGTCAGGGAATTTGAATATCGGATACGAAGAACGGTCCGGAAACTGGGATATCATAGTAAAATATAGTGGTGATGCAGAGGCATTGTCAGGAGAAAGAATCCGGACAGTGCCTCTTTTGGGTGGATATGCAGTGGTGAATCTTCCGGAAGAAGAGATTCAGGAGTTTGCATCAAGACCACAGATAGAGTTTGTAGAGATTCCAAAGCGGTTGTATTTTCAGGTGAACCAGGCACTGGATGCCGCCTGCATCCGCCCGGTTCAGGAGGGATATTTTCCGGGAGCTGTGCAGACAGGAAACACAGTGGGCGATGTACCCGGACAGACAATCGGTAATATTACGGAGAATCAACAGGGGCTTTCCGGGCAGGGAGTGCTTGTGGGAATCGTGGACTCCGGGGTGGACTGGCAGCATCCTGATTTTTGCAATAAAGACGGCACAAGCAGGATCCTGAGGTTATGGGATCAGAGTCTTCTGGCAAAGCCCGGAGAAGATCCCCCGGAGGGATATGCAGCAGGAGTGGAATATACAAAAACAGATATCGACAGGGCATTGAGACTTTCCGGGGCAGAAGGAAAACAAATTGTTCGGGAACAGGACTTCAGCGGTCATGGAACCTCTGTTCTCGGAATTGCGGCAGGAAATGGCAGAGCTTCCGGAGGTGTGAACCGGGGAGTGGCTTATACCAGTGATATTATTGCCGTAAAAATGGGAATGCCCGGAGAGAATTCTTTTCCAAGAACAGCAGAGCTGATGCAGGGAGTTGATTATCTGGTCCGGCAGGCGGCAGAGCTTGGAAGACCAATGGCTGTTAATATCAGCTTTGGGAATAATTATGGCTCGCACAGAGGAGATTCGCTTCTGGAGACATATTTAAGCAACGTATCTGATGCAGGAAGGACAGTGATCTGCGTGGGGACGGGAAATAATGGAAATGACAGCGTTCATACAGCAGGAATCCTGGAAACAGGTATGCAGGCAGAAATTCCATTCAGTGTCAGCCCCCGGGAGCCGGTACTTAATGTACAGCTGTGGAAATCTTACGCAGATGAAATAGAAATTTCTCTTGTGACTCCTTCAGGAGAAAGGATAGGGCCTCTGTCTGAACAGATTGGAACTCAGAGATATCAGGCCGGAGAAACAGAGCTTCTGATCTATTATGGAAAACCAGCTCCTTTCCAGGTGACTCAGGAAATATATTTTGACTTTATTCCGAGAGGAGCTTATATTACAGGAGGTGTGTGGAAAATTCAGCTTCGGGGACGAAGGATCAAAGACGGCAGTTATCAGCTTTGGCTGCCGGGGGGAAGGGTTTTGAATCCGGCAACCGGATTTTATTATCCGAAGGCAGAGGAAACGCTTACGATTCCCTCTACTGCAGCTAAGGTAATTACAGTAGGAGCCTATGATTCCAGACTGAATGCCCCGGCAGATTTTTCAGGAAGAGGCGGGGGCAGCCTTTTTTATCCAAAGCCGGATCTGGCTGCGCCGGGAGTGGAAATTACAGCGCCGGTTCCCGGCGGAGGATATGGAACCGTAACCGGAACTTCGTTTGCTGCGCCTTTTGTTACAGGCTCGGCAGCGCTTTTGATGGAGTGGGGGATCGTCAGGAGAAATGATCCCTTTCTCTGGGGAGAAAAGGTGAAGGCTTATTTAAGAAGAGGCGCGCAGCCCCTGCCGGGATTTAATAAATATCCTGATAATCAGGTGGGGTATGGATGTCTCTGCTTAGAAAGCAGTTTGCCGGATTAAAATATTGTATTTGTAAAAAATGTATGCTACGATATATACACAATGTGTAAAAAGCGAGGGAGAATATGGAAATAAAAGATATAATAAAAGAATTACGGGAAAGTACAGGAATGAATAGAAAAGAATTTTGTGAGTATTTTGGTATTCCTTACAGAACTGTAACAGAATGGGAAAGAGGAACAAGAAAAATGCCGGATTATGTTTTTAGATTATTAGCATACAGGATAAAAATGGAAAATTTTGCAGGAAAGGAAGAGGTGGATGAAGAATAGGATAATTAATGTACAAAATGTTCCAATTTCAATTTCAAAACAAGAACTGGATGATTATATTTGCATTACAGATATTGCAAAAGCTAAAACAGGAGAATCACGTAGTGCAGATGTTGTAAAAAACTGGCTGCGAAATAGAAATACGTTGGAATTTTTAGGAACGTGGGAAATGATTTATAATCCTGATTTTAAAGTGGTCGAATTCGACCACTTTAAATCAGAAGCGGGTTTACATACATTTGTATTAAGCGTTGCGGAATGGATTAATAAAACGAATGCCATAGGATTATATGTAAAGCGTGGAAAATATGGAGGTACATATGCTCATAAAGATATTGCCTTTGAATTTGCATCTGCAATCAGTCCGGTTTTTAAGTTATATTTGATAAAAGAATTTCAGCGCCTGAAAGAAAAAGAAAATAAATCAAGACAAATAGAGTGGAATGCTAAACGTTTTCTGACTAAAAATAATTATTTGATTCAGACAGACGCAGTAAAAAACTACTTACTTCCGCAGAAGGATTATAAAGAAAATTTGCAATGGCTGGCATATGCAGAAGAAGCCGATATATTAAATGTGGCTTTGTTTGGATTTACAGCGAAAGCATGGAGAGAAACCAATCCAGGATTGGCAAAAAAGAATAATGTCAGAGATTTTGCCACCATTAATGAATTGACGGTACTTTCTAACCTGGAATCTCATAATGCACAGATGATTAAAGAAGGAAAAGGGAAAGAAGAACGATTTAAAAGTTTACAGGAAATTGCTGAATATCAATTGAATGTTCTGAATGCAGCAGAGCAGATAAAAAAAATAGAAGTTTGTGACAATGACATAACATCCTCCCCACCTGCTTTGTAACAATTATATAACGTCCTCTATACAGAAATATGCGGTTTTAAGCCATTTTCGTGGCAAAAAACCGCATGTTTTTTCGTCATGCGTGCAAAAATCCGTCCGGTGGACGAATTTTTTTTGTAGCAATGACTTGACATCCCCGGGGGCGTTGTGTACAGACCAAAGTCTCCCTCATATGTGAAAGTTTAAATGAATTCATCCCGGATGCGCAGTTCTTGTGGAATATGCACAGATGAAATACATCCAAACATTTCTTTCCGTATTGAAATTCAAACACCTCATAGGGGCTTTTGTTTCCCAGTTTCTTTCTTGCATAGGAATTGATATGACTCATCATAAGGTCAATCTGTTCCTGCGTGTATTGTCCGATATATTCTCCTTTTGGAATAATCCGGCGTATCATCTCATGGTTGTTTTCGCAACTGCCTTTTTGATAGGGGGCACTGGCATTGCAGTAGAACATCCTTGTGCGAAGCTTTCCCTGGGAATCGCATTCGATAGCGGAAGGATTGGAAAATTCGCTTCCGTTATCAGCCAACAGAAGTGGGAACAGTTCCATGAAGATGTCGGGCCTGAGTTCCAGATAGAGGCGGTTGAAAATATCAATGACCGACTGGGAATCATTTCGTTTCCGGAGAAAAGCAAGCTGTAATTCCTGTTCCACGAAATGGATGGTGAGAAGAACAGCGCCGCCTTTCAGGCCTTCTACAGAATCAATCTGACGAACGGAGAGATCCGGATGTTCTTTTGTATAGGCCTGGAAACAGGAAAAATCACGCCCTTCACGGCAGGCCTTGTCCACCTTGAGATTTCTGGAAACATTTTTTCTGGGACGCATCCGGACTGTTCGGGGCATGTCAAGATTTCTGGCAGTAAAGAGTCCGTTGTTTACATAGGCATAGAGGGTTCTTTCTGACTTCATAAGCTCATCTGCATGGTGGATAGCGATGTGATGAAGGGATTGCCCTTTAATCAGAAGCGGGGAAACGATGTCATCCATCTGTTTCAGCTCCGTTGGGGAGAGGGCAAAACCGGCTCTGGATTCGCTCCTGACCAGTTCATACTCTTTTTGAGCATAGGAAGCCTGATAGAGATGTTTTTCCAGAGAGCATTTATTGCGGGACGGACAGCCGTTGCATACATAGGGCGGCCTGGAAAGTCTGGGGCAGATATACTTTTCGTAGAGGATACAGGAAGAAGTACATTTGCCGCAGGACCAGCAGAGCCGGCCTTTGCGAAAGGAACATTCCCGACATACCATTTGAGCAGAGCACTGATGCAGAAAGGCGAGACGGCAGTCGTTGAATGCCCTGCCATAAGCCCAGCTTTTTTCAAAGCAGATGTGGTTTTTCACTTCTTTGGAGATGGTGGTACAATCCTTATTTAAGAACCTACCGATGGATTTAAAGCTATCTCCTTTATTCAACATGGTTTCAATGGTGATACGAGAGGTAAGGGTTAAATGTTTTTGTTTATTCATAAGGACTTCCTTCCCGCCGGGCAGAAGCAGCCATGTTTATAGAAAGATTTTAGCAGAAAGTTTGGAAAGATTAAATTCCATAGTTGAGGGAAGATGGATTTGTAAGATTAAATTCCACAGAGGGGTGGAATTTAAATTTGCAAGTAAGTAAAAGCAAAAAATTAAAAAAATATAAATTTCCTCTTGCAAAATAAAAACAAGTATGGTATTATAATTTTCGCTGAGGTCAGTATAAATGATTACAGCGAAAAATAAGGCTCCATGGTCAAGCGGTTAAGACACCGCCCTTTCACGGCGGTAACAGGGGTTCAAATCCCCTTGGAGTCATTTTTTACTAATGAATTGCATAGTATAGACTATGGCGACATAGCCAAGTGGTAAGGCGTGGGACTGCAACTCCCTGATCATCAGTTCGAGTCTGATTGTCGCCTCTCTAAGGATCTCATAAGTTTCGGCTTATGAGATTTTTTGCATTTATGGAGAATATCTGTTTTCATAAAAATGTATTTATGCTATAATATGCATAAACAATGGGCCGTGCCGTACGGAAGGATAGAAAAGAACTGTGCTTGCACAAAGTGCTTTTCTGGACTTTCGGATGATAGGGCGAACGCCCTCATGAGCAGGAAAATTAGATTTTCCTGCTCATGCACGGATTAAGACAGGCAAAGCAGGGTAAAAGATATGAGAAAAAAATTCATGATAAAGATGGCTTCTATTGGGGCAGTGGTTCTGCTAGCTGCCGGAATGGCTGCGTGTGGAAAAAAGACGGAAGCAGTAATTACAACAGATGGTGAAGAATTTTCCGAACCGGAAAAGGAATATCCTACCGTGGCACAAAGCCGTGCCAAAAAGTTTTCATATAATGATTTAACAGTAGGAAAACTCGAATATCTGATGACAGAAGATGAAGTGATAAAGATTTTAGGCGAGCCGGTCACATCGTATAATGCGAATGAAAAAAGCACGGCAGCCCAGACGGAGGTCGTCAAAGAAAAAATTTATTCGTATAACGAGCTGACACTTATTTTTTCGGAAATTAAGGGGAAATATGTTTTGACGGCGGCAGCTTCGGTCGGGGAAAACGATACTTTTTCAAGAGGTCTTAAAGTCGGAGATTCCGTAGATAAAATTTATGATGGATATTACAGGGATGCCGACTATATGAATCATACCTACTATTCTGACTATAAGACTGCGGTTATGGGCAAGATGCTTTATGGCAGCTTTACTATGGATGCATTGGAAAATGTCAAGACAAAAGACAAGGTAGAATATGGCGTGATTAATTATAATGGGGCTTCATCACTTGAAACAGCTGAAACGTATATTGTAGAGTTTACGTATTTTGAACCGCCGTATCAGAGCGGTATTGCAGCAGTGACGGATGATTTCGCCCAGATTGCATTTGATATTGATGATAAGGGTATCATTACGGCAATCCGGTGGTATTATTATCCGGAAGAAGAATCCGCAGAATAAAGCTTATTAAAGGGCAGAAAGCAGCGCTTTTAATAAATAAATGAAGAAAATAATATACGATAAAGGAGTATGAACAAAATGAAATCAACAACATTAGTCATCATGGCAGCAGGAATGGGAAGCAGATTCGGGGGCGGAATCAAGCAGCTTGAAGCAATGGGTCCAAACGGCGAAATTATCATGGACTATTCCATTTATGATGCTATTGAAGCAGGATTTAATAAAGTAGTTTTTGTAACAAGAAAAGATTTACTTGCAACATTTAAGGAAGTTATCGGTGACAGAATTGCAAAGGTCATTCCTGTAGAATATGCATTTCAGGAACTCTCAGATGTACCGGAAGGATTTTCTGTACCGGAAGGAAGAACGAAGCCTTTTGGAACAGGACATGCGATTTTGAGTTGTAAAGATGTAGTGGATGGTCCGTTTGCCGTGATCAATGCAGATGATTACTATGGAGTCAATGCATATAAGATGATCTATGACTATCTTTCATCAGGAGAAGACAACGAGAAGTACCGTTATGCAATGGTTGGATATATGCTGAGTAATACGCTGACAGAGAACGGATATGTTTCCCGTGGAATCTGTGACACAGATGAGAATCAGTGCCTGACAGGTATTACAGAGCGTACACACATCGAGAAGACAAAAGACGGAGCAGCATTTACAGAGGATGATGGCAAGACATGGGTTCCTGTAGCATTGGATACGACAGTTTCCATGAACCTGTTTGGATTTACTGCGAGTATGTTAAAGGAACTGGAGAGCAGATTTTCCGCATTTTTGACAGAGAATCTGGAGAAGAATCCGATGAAATGCGAATACTTTCTTCCGGCAGTCGTAGGCGATCTGATCGGAGAAGGAAAAGCCGAAGTAAAAGTGCTCAAATCAGCAGACAGATGGTATGGAGTTACATATAAAGAAGATAAAGAAACAGTTGTGAATGCAATCCGCAGTATGAAAGAGGAAGGAATCTATCCGAAAAATCTGTGGAAATAAATAATTGCAGGAAAAGCAGAATCAGAAAGGAGTCAGATCATGGCAATTTTAGTAGCAGGCGGAGCCGGATATAT
>OHQZ01000583.1_pt1 | contig 13799 bp, 10 predicted proteins | sample 1578281 | NCBI WGS metagenome assembly OHQZ01 (sample SAMEA3879589, study PRJEB24766) | human gut metagenome | biome: human-associated habitat; feature: feces | place: USA | collected 1985/1987
AGCCGTATCACCCTGTCATTATTTACAACAAAGAAACCTTCCTGCGGTGTGCACAGCACCCGTTCCCCCCAGGTTCTTCCCCCGTCCCGGGATCGCCGGAGGAACATCCGCAGCAGCGTATACGTGGTCCTGACCAGGTAAAAAAGTCCGATATCCCCGTTTTCCATATGCATCATGGACAGAGACATGGCGTTGACGCCGTCCTCACCCTCGCAGGTCAGAATGGTGCTCTCCTCGCCGAAGGTTCTTCCGTCATCCCGTGACCGCAAAAGACATAAATCCGTTGTAGCCTCATCCGAACAGCTCTTTCCCTTATAGCGGCTGTACGCATACAGAATTTCCCCATCCGGCAGCGTCAGGAACGCTCCCTCACTGTTTCTGGGATTGTCCGGCCCGGGGACCAGATCCAGACTTACACTCCCCAATTCCATTCTTTTCATACTCATCCTCCCTCGATATCGCATTTTCCTGCAATACCGCATCAATCAGCAGTTTGAAAGAAGCTGTCCAACAGCCTCCCGGCTGCGCGTTCCGACGCGCATTCTGCTGCAACTGCGTCCCAATTCCGGTCAGCCCTTCACGGCCCCAATCATGATTCCTTTCACAAAATACTTCTGCAAAAACGGATAAACAAGAATGATAGGAAGCACGACAAGGACCGTTGTGGCCGCCTTTACCGTATCAGGGTTCATATCCACCATTTCTCCCATGGCCTCGATTTCATAAGGGGTATCGGGCGTCCGGTTGAGGCTGTCCAGCATTCTGCGCAGAAGGTACTGTAGAGTTGTCAGGCTGGCGCTCCTGCGGCAGTAAATCATGTTGTCAAACCAGGAATTCCACTGGCCGACCATCTGCCACAGCGCCACCGTAGCGATAACCGGCTTAGACAGAGGCATCATAATGGAAAAGAAAATCCTCGTCTGGGATGCGCCGTCAATGCTTGCAGCCTCCTCCATTCCCTTATCCACCGAAAAAAAGTAATTCCGGATGATAATGCAGTTAAAAATGCTGAACCCGCTGGGCAGGATATAAACCATAAAGTTATTCAGAAGATGAAGATTCTTCATATTTAAATACGCAGGAATCATGCCGCCTGAAAAAAACATGGGAATCAGCAGCACTGCCGTGATAATTTTCCGGAACGGCATCTGTGTCCTTGTGAGCGAATACGCCGCCAGGCAGCACACCAGCAGATGGAAAACAGTGCCGCATACGGTCCTCGCAACCGATACAAAGGCCGCGCCAAGTATTTCATTATTCTGAAGACAGTACTGATAGGCGCTCAGCGTCCATACTTTCGGGAAAAAATTAATATGCATGTAGGAAATATCCTGCGCCCTGGAAAAGGACCGGACTATCATATCCCAGAAAGGAATCAAAATGGTAATACAGAACAGTATCATAAAGATAACATTACAGGTATCGAATATCCTGCTTGCCTTTGACTTTTTTATTTTATTTTTCTTAGTATAAGCATGCTTATTCATGGCATCCTCCCTCCCATAGCAACGGCCTGCCTCCGGGCAGCCGGATCTGCGCAGCCCGCAGCTCCTGTCCCGGACGGCTCCTGAGGCCTAAATAATCTTGTAATCCGGATTTGCCTTTCTGGCAAGCCAGTTCGCACCCAGCACCAGCACAAGGCTGACCACATTCTGGAACAGCCCCACCGCCGTGGAAAGATCATACTGGCTGTCCACCATACCTTTCCGGTAAACATAGGTGGAAATAACATCCGCCACCGGATAGGTCGCATCATTATACAGGTTGAAAATCGGATCAAAGCCAACGCTGATAAGAGAACCCACATTCAGAATCAGCAGCGTGCACATCGTGGGAAAAAGCGCCGGCAGAGTGATGTACAGAACCTTATGCAGACGGTTAGCGCCGTCAATGGCCGCCGAATCATACAGCTGAGGATCGATTCCCGAAATGGTCGCAAGATAAATTACGATACTGTAGCCGGTAGACTTCCACAGGTTTGTCAGCAGATATATGGGAACAAACATGTTCTGCTGTACCATGAAAAATATGGGCTTCTCCAGGACTCCCAGCTTAACCAGCACCGCATTTATAATACCGCTGGAGGGAGAAAGCATCTGATATACAAACGCCCCGACAACAACCCAGGAAAGAAAGTGGGGCATATAGGTAATCGTCTGCACCACCCGCTTGAATTTCATATTCAGGATCTCATTTACAAGCAGGGCAAAGCAGATTGTAACCGGAAAAGACGTAACCAGGGTCAGTATGCTGATTTTAATCGTATTCCCCAGTACCCTGTAAAAATTCGGATCGGAAAATACCTTTTTAAAATGATAAAGACCCACCCATTCACTGCCCAGGATCCCCCTCGCCATCTTATAATCCTTGAATGCAATGACTATACCCCACATAGGAAAATAACAGAATACAACAACCAGAACGAGCGCCGGCAAAAGGAAGAAGTAAAAAGGGACATGCTTCTTCACCTGCTTCATAAGCTGCGCGTTTCTGGCTGTTTTGACACTTCTCGTCATACTCATGTCTGCCTCCTCTGATTTTGCAGAATGCGAAAAAGCCGACAATCATTCCCGGGTGGATTATCATATTTTTAAACATTCCTATACTGTTTGTAATACATCAATTATCTTACCATTCCGAAAAAGAATTTGCAATACGTCAATCTATTTTTGGTTAACCATTTAACATATTGTACGTTTTTGTAGTAATTCCCAGAAAAATGTATGAAAATTTGTGCATTATTTCATACGTATTATACTGTTCTTTCATTGCCCCGCCATGCTGCGGCGCACTAAAAAAAGCGGCCGAAGTTCCGCTCCGCCGCTTTTTTCAAAGGCCCTGCTTCTATCGTCCGGGCCCCTTATTCCACTCCATTCCCGCCGGTCAGCGCCACGATCAGCGAACCTGCAAGAATACAGAAATCCGATATATTAAATACCACAGCTCTCAAAGGCGCCCATTTTACGCCCAGGCTGAAATAATCCACCACATATTTCCGCTTAAGCCGGTCATAGGTATTGCTGAACGCCCCGCCCAGCAGAAGAGACAGCCCCGCCTTCAGCCATGCATTTCCCTTCGCCGTAAGGGTAACGAGAAACACAACAGTAAGAACAGCCGTCAGAATCAGTGAAACTGCCGCCACCACGCTCCTCTTCTTTTCTCCCAGGTTCATGCAGGCTCCCTTATTGTGATATTTTCTCAACAATATCCTGCCCTGCAGTATCTCCTTCTCTTCCCCGTCCTTCCTGTTTTTTTCCACATGGTTCTTAATAAACAGTTCCCCGATAAATATCAGCGCGATAATGCCTGCATATACCATACGGCCACCCGTACCTTTCCGATTTAAGCCGCAGCACCGCCGCCCAAATCTGTCCTTATCTTTCATCTGTCCCTCTTATGGCGGTATTCCGGCAATCCAGTTGAATACGCCTTCCATATCAAGCCTCCCCATCCCCCACTGGCGGCTGGGATAGGTATAAGCCGCGTCCCTTGCGGCCCCTCTCAGGAAATAATTCCTTGTGGAAACTCCTCCGGCATATGGCGAATTATATTCCACAACCGCCCACTGCATAAACTGAGCGGCAGCGCCTGCCGTCAGCGCGGCGGCAAGGGAGGTTCCCGTTCCGGTTCCCACAACAGTTCTACCCTGTATGGTGCCTGTAGCCACCGAGATATCCACCCCCGGGGCCGACAAATCCGGTTTGATTTCACCGTTTGCACCAAACCCCTGGCCCGAATTATAATAAAAGCTGTTGTTTCTGCTGTTATAGGCAGTGACCGCCATAGGCGGCTGCGCAAACGACGGAGAGGTCAGCGTAGTCTCCGGGTTGGGTTGGAGGAACTCTGCAGTCCCATTAATAAACTGCCTTATCGGAAGCCACATGTTAAAATTCCCGCTCCCGTTTCCGCCCTCGCGGATGACAATAACTGTCCAAATCCCCTGGGTGGGATTTTCAAAACGCAGTACTGCCACTTCCTTTCCCGTTTCCGCTTCTACAGGCTGGTAATCCAGGCGGATTCTCGTTTTTTCGTACACAAAGGTATACTCCAGGCTCTGTCCCAGCCGTCCGCTTACCGGTGGGATCACCTCCCCGCCCGGCGAACGGACGGAAATGGAAAAGAAGTCCGGCACGCTTCCCCAGGCTTCCAGAAGGAAGCCTTTTGTCCCTTCACTCACCCGTATCTCCACATTGACAGAACCGGTACCATCAATATGTCCGCTGAAATGATGGGCAGAATTACCTTCATTGCCTCCTGCCACCACCACCACCTGGTTAATCTGTGTCCCAACGGTGGAAATGTACTGGGACAGCGCGGAGTTTCCGGTATGATCCCCGAAGCTGCTTCCCACCCCCAGGCAGATAACCGCCGGACGATGAAAGGGGATGCAGAAGGAACTCAGGTATTTTACCGCAAGCATGATATCGTTGGTCCCATAAGCCGGGACTCCGGGAGGCGTCATATAATAATCACGCAGAAACTGCTTCGCCTGCTTCAGCTTAACCACCACAATATCCGCATCCGGCGCTGCTCCCAGGAAATCAATGCCGCCGTTCAACGCACTTCCCGCCGCAGCGGATGCCATGGCTGTACCATGTCCGATATCATCGGTAACAGGCACCAGCTCCAGCGGATTATCCAGCTGAAGCGCTTCATTGATCTGCTCCCTTGTATATTCACTTCCATAAATAAGGCCATCCGGAGGTGTGCCGGTCTGCACACTTTGGTCCCAGATGGCCAATATTCTTGTGCTTCCGTCCTCCCGTCTGAAAACAGGATTCCGGTAATCTATTCCCGTATCCGCAAATCCAAGGACAACATTCCTGCCCGTCAGATTCAGCGGCTCCTTCTGTACGAAGGAAATCCCGCTGCGTATCAGCGGCTGTGGATCGAAATTCCTGTCCAGCGCTTCCGGCACAAACAAATCCATCAGTCCATACAGCCTGGGGATATATCTGTAAAAATAACTGGAAACCTCCAAAGGCGGCAGCACCGCCCTGCTGTAATAAATGGACAGAAACCTTTCATTAATCGGGATATAGCAGAAAACATCATCATTTCCCTGCACGCTGCCTTCCGGAAGAATAAAATAGTTAATCAGATCCATGTAGTCCTCTGACAATATTTTTTCCTTACATGTCATAGATGCCATAGACGTCAAGCTTCCCTACACCATTTTTATCAATGTATGTCGCTTGCCCTTCCGGCATACATGCTTTTTCCGCAGTCTGTTATTCCGCCGCTTATTATTTCGCCGCCGTTGCTATTCCGATGCTGTCGCCTGTTATTCTGCCGCCTCAGCCTGCTTATCCGGGATGGCGTAGCCCGCCCCTCTGATCTGGATAGCCGGCCCTCCGGTCCCTTCAATATAATTCTTCGTTATCGTTACTCTGCCGATGTTATCATCCTTGGGAATCTCATACATGATATCCAGCATAAAATCCTCAATAATGGCGCGCAGCGCCCTGGCTCCCGTATCCTTCTTCGTGGCCTTATCCGCAATGGCCGCCAGCGCCTCTTCCTCAAACTGCAGATCCACTTCATCCAGCGCAAGAAGCTTCTGATACTGCTTCAGGATGGCATTTCTGGGTTCCTTCAGAATTCTGACCAGCATCTCCTTTGTCAGGCCCTGCAGAGTGCAGATGATGGGAAGCCTTCCCAGAAACTCTGGAATCATACCAAAGTTCCTTAAATCCTCCACAGTTACCTTGGAAAGGATATCCGGATCCTTATCATATTTATCCTTCAGTTCCCCGTTAAAGCCCATGGAGGTCTGCTTTGTCAGTCTCTGCTTGATGATACCCTCCAGATCGGGGAATGCCCCTCCGCAGATAAACAGGATATTCCTCGTATTCACGGTGGCAAGGGGAACCATGGCGTTCTTGCTGCTCGCACCAACAGGCACCTCCACCTCGGAACCCTCCAGCAGCTTCAGCATCCCCTGCTGGACGGACTCACCGCTCACATCCCTTGAGGTTGTATTTTTCTTTTTGGCAATTTTATCAATTTCATCTATAAAAATAATACCCCGTTCCGCCTTCTCCACATCGTTGTCCGCCGCGGCAAGAAGCTTGGATACCACGCTCTCAATATCATCGCCGATATACCCGGCCTCCGTCAGAGAGGTGGCGTCCGCAATAGCAAGCGGCACATCCAGAAGCCTGGCAAGGGTTTTCACAAGATAGGTCTTTCCGGAACCGGTGGGCCCGATCATCAGGATATTGGATTTCTCTATCTCAATATCATCCATTGTATTCGTCACAACACGCTTGTAATGATTATAAACCGCCACAGAAATTATCTTTTTGGCCTGCTCCTGGCCGATAACATATTCATCCAGGCTGGCCTTGATCTTATGAGGGGCCGGAATATCATGGATGTTGAATACAGGCTCAGTCTCTTTTTCCTTCGCTTTTTTCTTTTTAATCTTCTGCTTGTTGGGAATCCCGTCGTTTCCCTGAAGATCAGCCAGATTGACAAAGCTGATATTGGGATATTTCCCGTCCTTGTTCATGTTGTTCAGCATGTTCATCATTTCGGGATTGTTCAGCATACCCTGATAATCATACTGGCTCACTGCATCCATAGTCCTGTGCATGCAGTCGTCGCAGACACAGATATTATTGGGCAGATGGTACATCTTGCCTGCCTTGCTTTCAGGGCGCCTGCAGATAAAACAAACATCCTCATATTCCTTTTCCGGCTTATCCGTCTTTTCTTCCTTTTTATCCGAAGGCTCCTTGCCCTTATTTTCTTCCAGGCCTGTTTCCTTCTTTTCTTCTTCGTCTCTATTATCAAAATCGCTCATCTGGCAATCCTCCGTTTGATTTAATTTGTGCCCTTCCGGCAGTCCTGTGCTAATACACACCGCGACACCGCCGCAACAGCATAAGCTCCCGTTTCTGGCCAACAGACATTGTATCAGCAGCTGTCGCAGCCAGCCCAATCAGCTGGGCAGCTGCAACTGTTTTCATTATAAATCATCGTGTATATCCATACAAGTTAAGTTTCTATAAACAAACTAAATAAAACAGGCAAAAACAAGGACAGGCGCCCTTACTGCCGGGCATCTGTCCTCATCTGACGGCTGTATTTTAAAAACAAGGCCGTTTCTTACTGTAATTAATTGCAGCTGCTTCCTTTATTGCTGCTCGATTTATTGTAACCGCTTCATTTATTGCAGCCGCTTCATTTATTGTACCCGTTCAGCAGACCCAAAATCCGCCTGAGATCCGCCGAATGGGCTCTATATCCATAATTTCCCGCCGGCTTTAATTTCTGCCGGATGTATTCATGGCTTCCTGGGAAGTAAGGGTTACATTCACCTTCTGCTCCTGATAGCCTTCCGTCGGGTTACCGCGCATAATGGTTAACTCAACAGTGTCTCCTACAGCATAATACTGCATGGAATTGGTCAAATCATCCTGCGTTGTTACCGTAGCGCCCGCAAAACCGGTAATGATATCTCCCTTTACCAGACCTGCATTATCCGCGCCTGTGGCAGGATATACCTGTGCAACGTAAATGCCCTCCGGCATACCATATGCCTCACCCATGGCCTTTGTTACGTTGATACAGGAAATTCCCAGGAATCCTCTGTTACTTTCATCTACCTTTTCCTTGGTCTCCCGGTTCATCAGCTCTTCTATAATCGGTTTTGCAGAAGAAATCGGGATGGCATAACCCATACCTTCAATGGTGCTTCCGCCGATCTTGTTGGAATTAATACCGATAACCTGGCCCTTGATATCCAGCAGAGCGCCGCCCGAGTTACCGGGATTGATCGCCGCATCGGTCTGAATCAATGCATTGCTGGTACCCGTTTCGCTTACCTCAAGCGTACGGTTCAGGGCGCTGACCACGCCTGTGGTTACGGACTGCCCATAGCCCAGCGCGTTGCCGATGGCTATAACAGGCTCGCCTACCTTCAGTGTATCGGAATCGCCCATAGTCGCAATGGCAATGCTGCCCTTGGTGGAGCTGTTGATATCCTCAAGCTTAACGGCAATCACCGCCAGATCCATGGAAGGGCTGGTTCCCTTAATCTGCGCTTCAACCACTTCATCGTCAATAAATTTCACAGAAAGCTTAGTGGAATCCGCAACCACGTGGTAATTGGTCACCACCAGCAGCTCCTTATCATTTTCACCGATAATAATACCGCTGCCCGCCGCTTCCTGCTCCTGTTCCATATTCTGTCCCCAGAAATCCGTGCCGGAAATAATCATCTGATTTGTTATGGAAACGATGGAAGGCATGGTAGCTTCCACCACCTTTGTCACATCCGTTACCACCGCGCTGGAGGTTCCCTGCGTTACTGTGGATTTGATTCCCGAATCATTCGCTGCGCCAGACTCCTGTGTATCCTGCGCATTCTCCGCTCCATCTGCAGTGGCCTGGGTGATTTCCTTGGGCTGCTTATCATTTCCAAGAGAATTCACCGCAAGGAAGCTGACTCCTGCGCATACACCGAAAAATACGCCGCATACCACCACAGCTATCACTTTTTTCATCAGCGGGTTCATCGGCTTCCTGGGCTTTTTCTCCTTATGCTTCTTTCCCTGACGCCCGCCTCCGGGTGCAGCGCCATAATCGTTATTGGAAAAAGTACTGCCGTACTGGTAATTTCCCTGCTGGGACTGATAGCTGCCATAACCGCTGTAGCTGCCGTGAGGCTGTCCGTTCTGCCCCATGCCTCCCTGTCCGGCGCCGTTTTGTCCTGTTCCGTTCTGTCCCGCATTCTGATAAGGGCTGCCCTGATATCCGCCCTGCGCTCCCGCGCCGCTCCGGTAACCTGCGTTGTTCTGGTAACCGCCCTGTCCGCCGTTCTGGTAGCCGCCCGCATTCATCCCGGAATAGCCGCCCGTATAGCCGCTTCCCGAATAACCTCCTGTATAGCCGCTTCCTGTATAGCTTCCGGTATTGCCGGTACTGTCCGCATTGCCAGCAGCGCCGCCGGCCGTCTGTCCGTTATTATGTTCTGTATGAGCAGCATCACTGCCGCTCTGGACAGTCTGCGAATTATTTATCCCAAGCTTTATTTACAGTATATACAGGAATTGTGTTCTTTCTGTGATAAATCTATAGAAAATATGTTAAATTCCTAATATTAACCTCAAAATCTTATCACATCCAATACTTACATTTAAAAAAAATGCCAATGGGTTACACCTAAACCCATTGGCATTTTTTTAAAATGTAATTTTATAATTATTAAATGGAAATATCATTAATTTAATATCAGATGGTTCAGTCACATAAAATGTCGCAGGCATCCCCATTTCCCCCGCTACTGCCTCCCCATGAAGAACTCCTTTGCATATTGTAAAAAAACTGACAAAAGGATCATTATATTTACAATGAACACAAATAAAATCATCTTCACATAGTGTTTTTTCTTTCTTTTTTTTCATGAAACTATCCCACGTGCCAAGACCAAACAAGATGAATAGCTCCTTTTCTCCCTCTCCTCCTATCAGAAGCACTTCCTCATTTTCGTCATGCATACCAAAAGCGCTGAAATCTGTTCTGTTAATAGTTACCGAAAGTAATTTATGCGCTCCTGCTTTTTTACTGCTAATATAGATGTCTTTGCCTACACTTTTATCCAAATCCACTATATTACGATGATGCGAAGGATACAACCGTAAAATTAATCCTTTATTCTCTAATTCATCCATTAATTCATGTGTCATTTCCCTTATCGGAATTCTAATTTTAATATTTTCATTTTGAGTTAGTTCTTTGATTATTCCTGCTTCTAATTTGCTGTATGGTTCAAGGTTGTCAAAAAAGATATCATGCTGCCAGATCTTTGGTTCACCATCTATACAATTTTCTTCAGCATCCCAACTTAAATAAGTCTGCGTTTTTCCCTTTACCAGTCCCCAATTAAAAACTCCAATCCTTTTGTCTTTGTAATAAGACAAATGAGTATCAATTCTGTTATCAGCAATCCTATTCATCCACTCAGTACAGATCATAGGTTTACCATAAATAAGCAATTCTTCAACACGTTTTTTTGTATTTGGCAAAGCGGTATAATCGTGAAATGTTATTATATCAGATAAGCCGACACATTCCATATCGAAATCCCGAAACGCCCATATGCCTGCTGTCAATGGCTGATCAGCTTCGCAAAGACGTGCCCAGTTAAAAGAATCTTCTAATAAAGAAAGACACTTTTCATTTCTGTTACTATTACCTGGCTCATTATACAGATCCCATAAAAGAATTCTTCTATCTTTTTTGTAACTTTCAATTATTTCTGATACATATTCCTTTAAAAAAGGGCGCTCGTTTTTATCGTCAGCAATTCTGAATCCAGGACTTGGTGTCCAACCACTGTTATGGACTCCTTTAGTTGGATAATCTTGTTTTCCAAGATAAGGTTCCTTATGAGAGAATGCACAATCATCAAATAATACCGGCATCACGGTTAATCCGCATTCATTTGCTATATGCAGAAAAATTTCAAAATTTTTTAGAAATGTCCTTTTTTCACTTTTCCACAAAATGTACTGAAGAAATATCCGACATGAATTATAACCCAATTCTGCTGCTGCCATTAACTCTTTTCTAATCAAGTTTGGAGAGAAACTCTCTTCCTGCCACATTTCTGTACTATTGACTGCATTAGATGTTACATAATTGAATCCTACAATCCACGGCTGTCTTTCATACCACTCCATTATTTCGTTTTTTGACCACATAAAACCTTTCTCCTCTGCTAATCATTATCCCTTCACGCCTGCCGATATTTGAACTCCTTTTATCATCCATTTTTCAGCAAAGCAATATAAAACAATCATAGGAACAATTGAAACCACCGATACAGCACTTAGCTTTGATACAAAAGTTTCATAAGTTCCCCTGGCTAACTGCAACCCTGCCGTTAATGTAAGCTTTTCAATATCATTAATCGCAATAGAAGGCCATAAAAAATCATTCCAAATCCCGGTAAAACTAAATATGCCAACTACAACCAGAATAGGTTTTAGTATCGGAAAAATGAGAGAAAAAAAGATGTGTATATCACCAGCGCCATCAATTTTTCCGGCCTCGATTATACTATCCGGCACTCCTATCATAAACTGTTTTACCAAAAAAATATTAAATGTACCTGCCAGACCCGGAAAAATTAACGCCATGGGAGTATTTACCCATTTTAATAGTTTCATGGTATGATAAAGAGGCACAATATTTACTATGCTTGGAAAAGACGAAATAAATAATATTGTTAAAAAAAGAAAATTTCTTCCTTTAAATTTAAGTTTACCAAAAGCATAAGCCGACATAGAAACAATAAGTATTGAAAGCAAGGTATATATTGCGGACACTAAAACCGAATTTCCAAACCATTTATAAATTGGGACTTTCACATTTTTAGGATCTAATACTTCAATAAAATTTTGCAACGTCCAAGTTTTAGGCAAAAACAAAAATCCTCCTGCCCGATTAAGTTCTGCATCTACTTTAAATGCCGAAAGAAATACCCATATAATAGGTACTAAAAATAAAATCGAAAAAATAAGCAAAATAATAAAGGATATTGCTTTTTCAAAATTAAACTTTTTATTTTTCATTGATTCTCCTTTATTCGTCTTGCAATTTAATAAGAACTATCATTTGTGCAACCGAAAAGATTCCTATTACAAACCCTAATATAACAGCCATTGCTGAGGCAATGCCTGCAATAGGCTTACCTGAACCAAAAGCTAAGTTTCGAATATACATAATGAGTACAAACGTACTTTCAGTTGGTCCTCCCTTTGTTAACATTAAAGGTTGACCATAAATATTAAATTGAGAAGTAGTTGCGGATAAAATAGTAAATAATAAAGGGAATTTAATTAAAGGAATATAAATATGAATAATCCTTCTCCCCCACCCCGCCCCGTCAATTTGAGCCGATTCTATAATGCTTGAATCGATTCCTCCAAGAGCTGCTACATAAATAACCATATTTAAACCGATAATCCACCAAATAGTTACTATAATTATGGAAGTCCAGGCATACGGCTGTTCTCCAAACCAATTTATTTCCAGTCCAAACAATTTATTTATCAGTCCATAACTTGGATGCAAAATAAAAAACCAAGTTAAAATAACTGCTGAAATTGAGAACAATGTGGGTATATATATAATACCCTGAAATATTCTGGCTCCTTTGGGCTTTGCATAAAGAGCCAAAGCAATAATCAAAGGGACAGCAATTTGAAATGGCACAATCATAATTACAAATCTTAATGTATTGCCAAAACCATTCCAAAATTGCCTGTAAAACGAAGAATCTTTATTAGTAAATAGTGTCAAGTAATTTTCAAAACCAATCCATTGCGGTTTTGAAAACATATCCCATTTTGTAAAAGATATATATATTCCATAAATAAAAGGAATGAAGAAAAAGATAATGAATATAAGCATATGTGGTGCGAGAAAAAAATAATGTGCCTTAGATCCTTTTTTTCTGCTTTTACCTTTTTCCATTATACCCTCCTTTCTTGTTGCGGCACTGATATGTATCAGTGCCGCCCGTTAATATTTTTAGAATTTATTCCATTGAAATTTTATCTTTTGTTTCCATCTCAGCCTGCTTAAGTCCATCCTCAATACTAATTTTTCCAAACATAATATCACCCAGAACTTTATCCAATGCGTCCACCGCATATCCATAATATTTATAGTTATAAATTTTTAATTCCTCGCTTTCAGATGCCAGAAAATATTGAGGCATTTTCGTAAACTCTTCACTCTCCAACGCTTTCTTGGCAGCTGGAACCAAACCTGCAATTGACCAATCTGCTGCATTTTCTTCTACAAATTTAATGAAATCAAGGCAAGCCTTTACTCGTTCCTCATCCTGTTTTGGCTGTACCGGTATGGTAAACTGATGTGATGAAGTCCAGTTCCCCTTTTCTTCTGGCGTAAATACAGGAAAGTCATAGGCCTTTATATTTAATCCGGAATCCCGTACAGCATTATACATCCATACTCCCTCAGGTTCATAAAGAACATTTCCGCCTAAAAATGCTTTCCAAGAATCGTCTCCGTCCTTCTGAGTATTTCCATCCTGCACCAAACTGCAATATTGTTCCAGAGTCTGAACAGCAAGTTCATTATTAAAAGAAGGATTTGTTCCATCTTCACTGAGGGTTCCACCTAACTGTGCATAGGATCCTAAGAATATAGGACGGAACCAGCTTAAACCAATAGGTATAATATTATCCTGTTTAACCACTTCTGCAGTAGCTGCTAATTCATCCCATGTAAGAACTCCATCGTCCAAATCCTTTAATCCGTACTTTTCATATAAGTCCATATTTACCCACAATACATAAGAATGTACATCCAAAGGAACTCCATAATGCCCGCCATTGAGATCAGTCATTTCCCATGCTTTCGAATTATAATTATCCTTTTTAATATCAGATGCTTCTAAATAGGGGGTTAAATCCAAAATTCTTCCCTCTTCCTGATATAAGGGAACCCTCTCTATATGGTTCATTGCCATATCGGGAATTCCTTCACCTGAAGCTTCGGCCATCTGTAATTTTAAATATAAATCTTCTGCAGTCATAGGACGGTGTAATACGGTATAATCTGGATTAGTGGCGTTGTACTTATCCACAATATCAGGAAACGCAGCCCCATCTGCACCTGTGAACATAGTCCATATTTCCAGAGTCCCCTTCTTTCCTTCTGGAACAACGGCATCACCGGGAGCAGCTGTAGTTTCCACAACACCTGAATCTCCAGTATTATCCGCAACATTTTGCGGTGCAGCTTCTCCACCGGAA
>OHQZ01000585.1_pt1 | contig 13784 bp, 14 predicted proteins | sample 1578281 | NCBI WGS metagenome assembly OHQZ01 (sample SAMEA3879589, study PRJEB24766) | human gut metagenome | biome: human-associated habitat; feature: feces | place: USA | collected 1985/1987
AGGTGCCGGGAGAAGATATCAGTCTGGCATTTGAATAGGAAAAAAGGAGAATACGATTATGAGCAATGACCGTTATGTAAGTCCGTTGTCCGAGCGCTATGCAAGCCGTGAGATGCAGTACATCTTTTCACCGGACAAAAAGTTCAGAACCTGGAGAAAACTCTGGATCGCACTGGCAGAGACAGAGAAAGAACTGGGACTGAATATTACAGACGAGCAGATAGAAGAATTGAAAGCGCATGCGGAGGACATCAATTACGATGTTGCAAAAGAGCGTGAGAAAGTAGTAAGACATGATGTTATGTCACATGTGTATGCATATGGTGTGCAGTGTCCGAAAGCGAAAGGAATCATCCATCTGGGAGCAACCTCCTGCTATGTAGGGGACAATACAGATATGATCGTAATGTCAGAGGCTTTAAAGCTGGTGAGAACAAAACTGGTCAATGTGATCGCAGAACTGGCAAAATTTGCAGATGCACAGAAATGTCAGCCGACACTTGCATTCACACATTTCCAGCCGGCTCAGCCAACTACGGTAGGAAAGAGAGCGACTCTCTGGCTGCAGGAATTTGAGATGGATCTGGAAGATCTGGATTATGTTCTGGGAAGTTTAAAACTTCTTGGATCCAAAGGAACGACAGGAACCCAGGCAAGCTTTCTGGAGCTGTTTGACGGAGATCAGGAGACGATTGATAAGATCGATCCAATGATCGCAGAAAAGATGGGATTTAAGGCATGTTATCCGGTATCCGGACAGACTTATTCAAGAAAAGTAGATACAAGAGTGCTGAATGTGCTTGCGGGAATTGCAGCCAGTGCGCATAAGTTCTCCAATGATATTCGCCTCTTGCAGCATTTGAAAGAGGTGGAGGAACCATTTGAAAAGACACAGATTGGCTCTTCAGCTATGGCATATAAGAGAAATCCAATGAGAAGTGAACGAATTGCTTCACTGTCCCGTTATGTGATGATCGATGCGTTAAATCCAGCCATCACATCTGCGACACAGTGGTTTGAGAGAACATTGGACGACTCAGCTAACAAACGTTTAAGTGTACCGGAAGGATTTTTGGCAGTGGACGGTATTCTGGATCTGTGTCTGAATGTGGTAGACGGTCTGGTGGTATATCCGAAAGTAATCGAGAAGAGACTTCGTTCGGAACTTCCATTTATGGCTACAGAAAACATTATGATGGATGCAGTAAAAGCTGGTGGAGACCGTCAGGAGCTGCATGAGAGAATCCGTGAACTTTCCATGGAAGCAGGAAAGACAGTGAAAGTGGAAGGAAAAGATAACAATCTTCTGGAACTGATCGCAGCAGACCCGGCGTTTAATCTTACGCTGGAAGAGCTGGAAAAGACCATGGACCCGGCAAAATATACGGGACGCGCGGCCGTACAGGTAGATGCGTTCCTGGACAAGGTTGTAAGACCGATGCTGAAAGAAAATGAAGAGCTGCTGGGAATGACAGCAGAAATTAACGTATAAAGTCTTTGGTGATTTTATAAACAATAAGAATCGCTCATGGGAATCTGTTGATCGGATATCCTGTGGGCGGTTCTTTATTTGGGGCAGTTGTTTTGAAAGAGAATGGGGCAGGTTTATGGAAACGATAGAAAAACAAAGGGAATGGAAAGAAGAAGGGATGCGGAACGGGAAAATGTTCGTACTTCCTACGGAATCTTTTCAGGAATATGTGGAACATCCGCTGGTAAAATCGCTGTATCTTACGGACGTGGGATATTATCCCCGGGCGAAGGGGCATTTTCGTGAGCGAAAAGAAGGAATTGAAGAATACATCTTACTGTATTGTACGGACGGAAGAGGAACGGTGGAGATAAAAGGAAAAAAGTATCTGCTGGAACCGAATCAGGCATTTTGCATTCCGCATTTTAAAGGTCACCGATACTATGCCAGTGAGGAAGAACCCTGGAGTATTTTATGGGTTCATTTTAAAGGAGAGAATACCCGGTATTTTCCGGTGAAGGAATACAAAACGGTGACATTTACTGCTCCTCATGCGCCGGAACAGATGCATTTTTTATTTGATTCACTGTTTCGGGTATTGGAAGGAAATTATACATTGGGGAATTTTATTTACATTTCACAGGTATTGGCGATGATTTTAGCTGAGATATATCATCGGGAAAAGATACATACTACGCAGGAACAGAATAAGCATGTGACAGATGTGATTCGTTATATGTATAAGCATTTATATGAGAACCTTTCTCTGGAAAAAATTGCGGAGGAATTTGAGTTGTCGAAGAGTTATTTGAATGCAATTTTTCAGAAATACACCCAACATGCACCGATGGACTTTTTTCTACATTTGAAAATGAAAAGAGCCTGCCGGATGCTGCGGACAACGGATTACTATGTGTATGAGGTGGCGCAGAAAATGGGTTATACGAATCAATATTACTTTTCCAGAATATTTAAAAGGATTGTGGGAATGTCACCGAAGGAATATAAGAGAAGTGATAGATACTATTGAATTTGAAAATAAAATCCTTTAGGGGAAATCTGGGAAAGGAGGGCAAACTTTATGACTGATTTTGAATTGCTCTCCATCGTACTGATGATACTTGGTATCGTAGTATCGATTTTGATTGTGTACATAGATCATACAAAGAAGTAACCGCCCCGGCCAAAGATATATGTATACTTTTTAAAAAGTATACATATATCTTTGGACTAACCGCTTATCGGTAGTGTCTTTTTCTATTCTCATTCTATCAGAGATAAAAAAAGTTGTCAAATTCCTTTTGAGTTTTTGGATAAAGAAATGAAAATAAGTTTATAGGAGAACATAGAGCCCTCAAAGTAATATTTTGAAAGTGCTATGTTCTTTATTTTAAAAGGTGTTCTGTACAATACGGTTTTCAGGGATTTTTCGGTTTGGTAAATATAAGAATATGGAATATAATCCATTAGATGGATGCTTGCAGGAAAGGTATGTATAAGGAGGATGTAGTATATGGAGTATAGCATCTCAGAGAAAGATCGTCAGATTTTGCGGGAGCTGGCGAAAAAGCTGCTGGAGTTTCATCACAAAGAAGAAAATCAGAAAAGAATCGAAGAATGGTATCGTCACAATGCGCTTTTAGGAGATCGCCCCATGATTCATCTGGAGGCGGGGACTTTTCAGGAGGAATTTCTGCCGGGGCGGCTGCAGTGTCAGGGAGAGTTCGCCCGTCAGGTAGAAGGGAAGCTCTATGAAAATTTTCAGAATCAGGAGTTGTTTGATGATGACCGGGTAACGCCGGATTTCTTTCAGGTGAATTACGATACCTTTTTCCGCCTGTTTGATATTCAGATTGAGGTGGAACATACGAAGGTAGGAGAAAATGAAAGTCTGGGGCATCATTTTGTATCGGTAGTGGAAGATCTGGAAGATGATTATCACAAATTAAAACCCACGATTTTCGGGGGGGATCTGGAAAGTACGCAGAAAAGATTCGATGCTATACAGGAGGCGATTGGTGACGTTCTTCCAGTCAGAATGGGAATGGATTGCCTTTACAGCGTACCTACCCAGATGTTGGTACATTTTATGAGCATGGAAAATATGATGTTCAATATGTATGATTATCCGGAATTGTTTAAAGAAATGATGGACCGGATTGCAGAAGATACGTTGGCGTATTACAAATTTTTGGAAGAGAAGCGTCTGATTCTTCCCACGGTATCATATGAAGGTGTGGGACAGGGGACATGGGCATTTACGAAAGAACTGCCGGACTACGATCAGGTGGGAAAACGGGTATTTACCCCAAAAGACGTATGGGGCTTTATGGATTCTCAGGAAACCGTGGGGATTTCACCGGAAATGTATGAAGAGTTTATTTTTCCATGTTATAAGAAAATATCCAGTCAGTACGGTATTTTATCTTACGGCTGCTGTGAGCCGGTGCATCCTATCTGGGATAACTGTATCAGCAAGCTGGAAAACCTCAGAAAGGTATCCATTTCTCCATGGTGTGATGAACAATTTATGGGAGAACGGCTGCGGGGCGGGAAGGTGATCTATCAGAGAAAGCCAAGTCCTAATTTTCTGGGAGTAGGAACAGAGTTAGATGAAGAAGCATTTCGCAAGCATATGGACGAGACGCTGGAAGCGGCAAAGGGATGTAAGCTGGAGATTACCCAGAGAGATGTGTACATGATCAATAAAGATATTTCCAAGGCACGCAGATATGTAAGCATTATCCGGGAAGAAATTGCAAAACACTGGAATGCGTAAAAATATTTATTAATATATTTTATAATTGCCTATGTTTTATAAGTAATAATAAGTTTTGCTTATAACAAAAAAGGTGTATAATACTACTGTATTCGAATCAAAGGAACCTATATCAGGAGGTAAATACATGATTAAAGCAGTTGTTGGAGCAAACTGGGGAGACGAAGGGAAAGGTAAGATCACGGATATGCTTGCCAAGGAGTCTGACATTATTGTACGCTTTCAGGGCGGAAGTAATGCAGGTCATACCATAGTGAACGATTATGGAAAATTTGCATTGCACACACTTCCTTCCGGTGTTTTTTATAACCATACTACCAGCGTTATCGGAAATGGCGTAGCTTTGAACGTACCGTTACTGTTTGAGGAGATTCAGGGAATCGTAGACCAGGGAGTGCCGGCGCCGAAGATTCTGGTATCAGACCGGGCGCAGATGGTGATGTCCTACCACATTTTATTTGACCAGTATGAAGAAGAACGCCTGGGCGGAAAATCGTTTGGATCTACAAAATCCGGAATTGCACCTTTTTATTCCGATAAATTTGCCAAGATCGGTTTTCAGGTGAGCGAGCTTTTTGATGAGGAAGCGTTACAGGAAAAAGTGGAGAGAATCTGTGAGACAAAGAATGTAATGTTGGAACATCTTTATCATAAACCGCTGTTAAAACCAGAGGATATTATGGAGGAACTGAGAGGGTACAGAAAGATGGTAGAGCCTTACGTTTGTGATGTGTCCCTGTATCTGTGGAATGCCCTGAAAGAGGGGAAAGAGATTCTTTTGGAGGGACAGTTGGGTTCTCTGAAAGACCCGGATCACGGAATCTATCCGATGGTTACTTCATCATCCACCTTAGCTGCTTATGGAGCAATCGGCGCAGGAGTACCTCCTTATGAAATAAAGAAAATCATTACGGTGTGCAAAGCTTATTCCAGCGCAGTAGGCGCAGGCGCTTTTGTGTCAGAGATCTTTGGAGAAGAGGCGGATGAACTGAGAAGACGGGGAGGCGACGGCGGAGAATACGGCGCAACCACAGGACGTCCCAGAAGAATGGGATGGTTTGACGTGGTAGCTTCCAAGTATGGATGTCGTATGCAGGGAACGACGGATGTGGCATTTACCGTTTTGGATGTTCTGGGATATCTGGAAGAAATTCCTGTTTGCGTAGGATACGAAATTGACGGTAAGATCACCACTGATTTCCCGACAACGACACTTCTGAAAAAAGCAAAACCGGTATATGAAGTACTGCCGGGATGGAACTGCGATATCCGAGGCATCAAAACATATGAGGAGCTTCCGGAAAACTGCAGAAAATATATTGAATTTATCGAAGAAAAAATAGGATTCCCCATCACGATGATCTCCAATGGTCCTGGTCGTGAGGATATTATCTATCGGTAAAAAAGCTGTCAATATAAATAGCGGCAGGAAAGAAGCTCTACTTCTTTCCTGCCGCTATTTATTTCCTTTATTTGGTATAATTGTCAAAATATCCCTGGATATAGATGATTGGTGTTCCCTTGTCTCCAGAACCGGAAGTTAAATCTGCCAGAGATCCCAGAAGGTCTGTCAGGCGTCTCGGGGTAGTTCCCTGAGTAACCATGGTGCCCTTCAGGCTTGCAGCTTTTTCATCTTTTTCGTGGATGTAATTTTTGATAGCTTCTTTCAGTTCATCTCCGGACAGATCGGCAAAATCATTATCCGCAAGATATTTTAACTTCACTTCGTTAGGAGTTCCCTCCAGACCGGAAGTATAAGCGGGAGAAACTACCGGGTCAGCCAGTTCCCAGATCTTTCCTACCGGATCTTTGAATGCGCCGTCGCCGTAAACCATAACTTCCACATTCTTTCCGGTTTTTTCCAGCATAGCAGCATGAATCGCCTGAACAACTTCTTCGCATTTGATAGGGAAGAGTTTTACAGTCTCTTCTGTAGCTTTGTTGGAACCAAGAAGTCCATAAGCGTCATTATAACCGCTGCCGTTGATGCTGTGAGTCATAATATCATCCAGAGCATAAACTTTTTCAGCGCCGTTGGCTTTCAGGATACGTTTTGTTCTCTGGCGCGTATGGATATCACAGGTAAGTACATTCTTTGTATAAGACAGGATTGCTTTTGGATTATTCGCAAAAATGATTTCCACTTCTGCGCCCGCATCCTGAATCAGCTGTTTATAGTATTCCACATAATCGACTCCTGTAAATACGTGCTTTTCGTAGCCAAACAGTTCTCTGTACTGGCTTTCCGTGAGAACATCAGACCATGGATTTACACCTTTTTCATCCATCAGATCCAGATCGATCAGATGATTTCCCACTTCATCGGAAGGATAGCTGAGCATCAGAACAATCTTCTTGCAGCCCATAGCGATTCCCTTCAGACAGATGGAAAAACGATTACGGCTCAGGATGGGGAACAGGATTCCTACAGTTTCATCCTGAAATTTTTCTTTTACGTCTGCAGCGATATCTTTGATATTTGCGTAGTTACCCTGCGCTCTTGCCACAACAGCCTCTGTTACGGCAATCACGTCTTTATCACGAATGTCAAAATGCTCGTTTTCGGCAGCCTTCAGTACGCAGTCAACAACGATCTCGGAAAGGTTATCTCCCTCCCGGATAATCGGTGCCCGAACGCCACGGGATACGGTTCCAACCATACGATCTGTATATTCCATATATAGTACCTCCAAGTATTGTTTTCTTTCCTTTTGTATCGCCCGCCGGGATCAGAAAAGAAGACCCTGCCGGGAAATTATCACTCCTATATAATACGTTGAAATGCCCTCAGATGCAAGGGAAAAACGGGTGTTTTTATAGAAAATCTTGAAAAAATCTGGTATATTATGTGATATGAAATTTTATAACCACAGGGAGAAGATGGTTATGTCAGAAAATAAAGAGGATATGGGTTTATTTACAGATGAAATGGGGGAAGAAACATGTACAGTTTGTTGCTGGATATTATGATGCAGACAATTCAGGGATATACGAAAATAGCCGCCATTATTGAGAATAATGACGGCTGACCTTGTAAAAGGTTAAAAATCAATATTTCAGGTAAGCTGCTACTTTGGCTTCCCTTTTATATTGTTACTATAGCACATTTTGAGTTTGCATTCAAGGATGAATTTTCAGTTTCATAGGGAAAATGCATAAATAAAAATTTATCCTTGAATGCAACCCGTTTCATTGATTTCACATACAGTTATAATTCCTCCGTTCACCTTGAATTTCACCTCCATCCCCCCAAAAGGAAATCCATACACCCGTTCCGGGTCTTTTTGATAAGCGGGGCGGGGGTCCTGAGCAAGCACGCCGATCAGTGGTTCCAGAAGTTCTGGAGGAATCATGGAGCTCCACGGTTCAGGAATGGAGACTTCCAGCGTATCGTCTTTGTGGAGATCAGCAAAGCTTCCCAGCGCATCTGGATGACTGTCTGCATAGGGGACATACGGTTTGATATCGTAGATGGGGGTCTGGTCCATCAGATCTGCGCCGGATATATGAAGGATGGGACCATTTTCCGTATGCAGTTCCACAGATTCTAAAGTGACGCAGGAGAGTCCCAGGGGATTCGGACGAAAAGGGGACCGGGTGGCGAATACCCCTTTTCTTACATTTCCCCCCAGACGGGGAGGCCGCACAGTGGGAGACCAGTCGTTTCTTTTGGATTGGGAAAACTCCCAGATCAGCCAGAGATGGGAAAATTCTTCAATTCCCCGAAGAGTATCGGGATTGCGGTACTCCGGCTCGAAAATGATGGATGCGTGAAGGGAGGGGACGAGCCCACTTTGTCTGGGAATACCAAACTTGGATGGAAAATCTGTATGAATACGGGCGATGGGATGCAGAATAAGGGCATCGGGATTTTGGGGTGTATGATTCATGGCAAATACCTCGTGGAAAAAAATTTTGACTGAAAAGAGTGTATACCAAATTTGGTGAAAACTCAACAGTTACTCTGGCAGGTATAGGATTTTGTAAAGATTTTTGCTATAATCGGATATAGAGGTTGAAGTTAAAAGGTGTCTGGTAAATTATGGGAGGGTGAAGATTATGTTTGAAGAGAAAAAACGTCTTCCGGTAGGGGTGGAAAATTTTGAACAGATGATAAAAGAAAACTACTATTATGTGGATAAAACAAGATTGATCGGCGAATTGCTCCGCAATGGAGGAATGGTAAATCTCTTTACCCGACCGAGGCGTTTTGGAAAAACATTAAATATGAGTATGTTGGAGCATTTTTTTTCCATTGAGGGGGAGGAGAATCTTTTTGAGGGTTTGGAAATAGCAAAAGATACGAAGCTATGTGAAGCGTACAGAGGAAAGTATCCTGTCATTTTTCTGTCTCTGAAAGGGATCAATGCCGGATCTTATGATACGGCTTTTCGACTGACGATGGAAACGGTGAAAGGCGCAGCGAAAAAAGCAAAGTTCCTTGAAATGAGTGAAAAACTGGATAACCATGAGAAGGAAGATTACCGGGCGCTTCTCGACAAAGAGATGGACGAAGCTACACTTTTTTTGAGTCTGAAAACTTTGTCGGAGCTGCTGGAAAAGCATTATGGAGAAAAAGTGATCGTTTTGATCGATGAGTATGATGTTCCGTTAGCAAAAGCGTTTGAAAACGGATATTATGATCAGATGGTATTTTTGATTCGGAATCTCCTGGAACAGGTTTTAAAAACAAATAACAGTTTGAAATTTGCAGTGATGACCGGATGTATGCGCATTTCAAAAGAAAGTATCTTTACAGGACTTAACAATTTTACTACATTTACGATTACGGATGTTGATTTTGATAAGTATTTTGGATTTACAGATCGGGAAGTGCGTGAACTTTTAAAGTATTATGCATGTACAGATAAATATGAAAGTATTAAAGAATGGTATGACGGTTACCGTTTCGGAAATGTGGAAGTATATTGCCCGTGGGATGTGGTTTCTTATCTTCGCAGTTTGAGAAACGATAAAGATGCGATTCCGCAGAATTATTGGGTAAATACAAGCAGTAATGCTGAGGTGAAGGAATTTCTCCGGCATTCGAAAAATATGACAACCAAGAGAGAAATAGAGCGTTTGATGGAGGGAGAAACCATTACAAAAACGATTCGTCCAGAACTGACTTATAAAGAGATGTACCAGTCAGTAGAAAATATCTGGAGTGTATTATTTACAACGGGTTATTTAACACAGGCAGGTCAGGTGGATGCCCGGATGTATAAACTTAGAATTCCTAATTTGGAAATCCGTGATATTTTTGAAACGCAGATTATGGAATATTTTAGAGAAAGTGTAAGAAAAGACGGAGATACGTTAAAAAAATTCTGCGAGGCGCTGGAAAATGGGGAGGAGAAGCGAGTAGAGGGGATTTTTGAAAGTTATCTGAAAAAGATCATCAGTATCCGGGATACGTTTGTGAGAAAACCTATGAAAGAAAATTTTTACCATGGAATTTTACTGGGGATTCTGGGTGTGAAAGAAGAATGGGGCGTATTTTCTAATCGGGAAACAGGCGAGGGATATAGTGACATCCTTATAGAAACGGAAAACGGTGAAATGGCGATTTTGATTGAAGTGAAATATGCAAATGACGGAGATCTTGATTTGGCTTGCAAAAAGGCGCTGAAGCAGGTAGAGGAACGGAAGTATGACGAAGAATTGAGGGAGAACGGAGCAGAGAAAATCTTAAAATATGGAATTGCCTGTTACATGAAACGATGCAGGGTAAAGTTATCAGATTAGCGCTGTATAAAAAATGAGCGTTCTTGTATTTTGCAGAAAATACAGTATAATAAAAAGAAAACTCAAAGGAGTTATGCATGATGAAGAAAATACAAAGAATTCTTGCGCTGGCAGGGGTGGTATTATTGCTGGCCCTGTATGGAGCTACCATGGTATTTGCACTGTCAGACAGTCCAGCATCAGAAGGGTGGTTTAAGGCGTCTATTTTCTGTACCATTGCTGTTCCGGTGGTACTGTATGCCTATATTTTGATTTACAGATATTTAAAAAACAGAAAGTAAGGAAAAGGATATGATAAAAAATATTATTTTTGATGTGGGAAAAGTTCTGATGTCTTATGAACCGGAGAAATATATGGAAAATCTGGGATTTACAAAACAGGAGATAGAAGCGGTGAATAAAGCCATGTTTCAGCATCCGTTCTGGAATGAATCTGACAGGGGAAGTTTAAGTTCCCAGGAACTTCTGGAGGGATTTATCTCTCATGCGCCTGCCTATGAAGAGCAGATTCGACGGGCGTATGAGACGGTGGGGGAAACGATCGCTTTGCTGCCTCATACTGTTGACTGGGTTCGGAAAATGAAGGAACGGGGGTATCGGCTGTATATTCTTTCTAACTATGCGGAGCGTACTTTTGAACAGACGCGGGATCAGATGGAGTTTTTGAAGTTTATGGATGGCGCTGTTTTTTCTTTTCAGTGCAGGCTGATTAAGCCGGAGGAGGAGATTTATCGGTATTTGTGCAGCAGGTATGAACTGACGCCGGAGGAGAGTATTTTTCTGGATGATCGCCCGGAAAATGTGGAGGCTGCCAGAAAATGCGGCATCCACGGGATTGTGTTTGAGAATTTTGAGCAGGCTTCCCTTCAGTTGGAAGAAGAACTGAAAATGAACGATACAGTACGCTAGGATAACTTTTATACTTTCTTTAGATACAGTTCATTGTTTTTCGGCAGAAGATAAGGTAAAGTAATCTGAAGAAAGGTGTGAAGGATATGTTAAAATACAAGATTGTGTATTCCAGCCGTACGGGAAATACCGGGCGGCTTGCGGCTTCTATTTATCAGGGGCTTCCCGGATATTCCCGGGATATTGAAGAAGTGACGAAGGATACGGGAAGCGAGGATGCGGAAACTTATCTGGTAGGGTTCTGGACAGATCGGGGAAGTTGTTCACCGGATATCCGGGATTTTCTTAAGAGACTTTCCAGGAAAAGGGTTCTTCTGTTTGGAACCTGCGGTTCCGGTTCGGACGGGGATTCTTACCGGAAGATAGAAGAACGGGTAAAGCAGTTTATTTCGCCGGATTGCATATATCTGGGATGTTATATTTGTCAGGGAAAGATGCCTATGCATGTGAGGGAAAAGTATCAGAAGATGCTGCAGGATAGAAAACAAAAACCCCTTGCAGAAAGGTTGATCCGGAATTTTGACAGAGCGCTTTTGCACCCGGATCAGAGAGATTGTATGGAAGCGATCACTTTTGTGAAAAAGTGTGTGATGGAAAAGGTATCCTGAAGAAAACTGCGGATGGAGAAGGGGACAGAAAAAAAGAAAGTTACAGGTAAGGAGACGAAAGGTTCATGGGTAGTTTCAGAGAAAAAGTAAGCAGATTTATGCAGGGAAGGTACGGGATGGACGATCTGGGAAGGTTTACCATGATGGTGATTCTGGTTTTGATGGCAGCATCCATCTTGTTTCAGAGTGGAATCCTTAATCTTTGTGTATGTGCGGGGCTGATCTATTGCTATTATCGCGCATTTTCCAGAAATATAGCGAAAAGATATGAAGAAAATCAGAAGTTTTTGGGTTGGAAGAGCAGGATACTGTCCAAAGGAGGAGACAAAACTGTTCGCATTTTTAAATGTCCCACCTGTGGGCAGAAGGTGAGAGTTCCAAAAGGAAAAGGAAAAATTTCTATTCACTGTCCGAAGTGTAATACAGATTTTATTAAGAGAACGTAAAAAGGATAGAAAAGGAATACCAAGGAAGGGGGGAATGTCATGTTCGGATATGTTACTACCAATATGGAAGAGATGAAAGTGAAGGATTATCGAAAATACCGGGCATTTTACTGTGGTATCTGCCAGGATCTGAAAGAATATCATGGACAGCCGTCACGGCTTACGCTTACGTATGATATGACATTTCTGGCGATTTTGCTTACCGGCTTATATGAAAGTGCCCCCGTCAGTGAGCAGCATTTATGTGGTCTGCATCCTTTGAAGAAGCATCTGTGCTATCGGAATGAGCTGACGGCCTATGCGGCGGATATGAACGTTTTGCTGAGCTATTATAATCTGCTGGATGACTGGATTGATGAGAAAAAGCCAGTTCCGCTTGCTCTTGCCCGGACTTTGCGGAAAGATGTAAAAAGGCTGAGAAACAGATATCCCCGGCAGGCAAAGGCAATCTGCTCGTATTTGAAAAAGCTGAGAGCTTGCGAGTTTGAGAAAAGTCCCGATCTGGATCGGGCTTCCGGTTATACGGGAGATCTGCTGGGAGAGATTTTTGTCTGGAAGGAAGATCAGTGGGCAGGGACGCTTCGGAAGATTGGATTTTTCATGGGGAAATTTATTTATCTGATGGACGCCTGGGAGGATGTGGAGAAAGATAAGAAAAAGGACAACTATAATCCCTGGGCTTTTATTGCAGAGGAGAAAGATTTTAATCAGCGGGCAGGACAGATATTGACCATGCTGGCGGCGGAATGTTCCAGACAGTTTGAACGCCTTCCGATACTGGAATATGTAGACATTTTGAGAAATATATTGTATTCTGGTATCTGGATGAAGTATGACGGAATGGCGAAATAGAATGAGGAGAAAAAGTAATGTTGGATCCATACAGTATCCTGGGGGTGTCTCGTGACGCCAGCATGGATGAGATCAAAAAAGCATACCGGACGCTGAGCCGAAAGTATCACCCGGATGCAAATATCAATAATCCGAACAAGGACCAGGCGGAAGAAAAATTTAAGCAGGTACAGCAGGCCTACGATCAGATTGTTAAAGAGAGGGAGGGGGGAACTTCCCAGGACAACTGGTATGGTGGATTTGGCGGCGCTCAGAGCGGCTATCAGACCCAGGAGGATCAGGTGTCTATGGAGATGCGGGCAGCGGCTAATTATATCAATGCCGCTCATTATCAGGAGGCGCTGAATGTGCTGAACAGGATACAGGAGCGAAATGGGGCGTGGTATTATTATCATGCCGTAGCCAGCGCTGGAGCAGGAAATACAGCCAGCGCTTTGGAAGATGCCAGAAGAGCCGTGGAGATGGAGCCGTCGAATATGCAGTATCAGAGACTGTATCAGAGGCTTCAGTCAGGCGGTCAGTGGTATCAGGATATGGGAACCGGATATGGCTATGAAAGACCTGGAAATGGTATGGGGAACTGTTGCTGCCAGTGTCTGTGTTTGAATATGTGCTGTCCGGGGTGTTGTTGCATGCCCTGTTAGCAAAATAAAATAACCAGAGGATGAGGGAGGAAGAATATGAAAGAGAGAGAAAAGCTCAAATCACGGCTGGGATTTATCCTGATCTCAGCAGGATGCGCCATTGGAATTGGAAATGTATGGAAGTTTCCCTATATGGCGGGACAGGGAGGCGGCGGAGCCTTTGTTTTATTCTATATTTTGTTTTTGGTGATTCTGGGATTGCCGATTATGAGTATGGAGTTTGCAGTGGGACGAGCCAGCCAGAAAAGTCCGGTGAAGGCTTATCAGGAATTGGAAAAGCCGGGACAGAAGTGGCATATTCATGGATATGTGACCCTGATCGGCTGT
>OHQZ01000604.1_pt1 | contig 13450 bp, 12 predicted proteins | sample 1578281 | NCBI WGS metagenome assembly OHQZ01 (sample SAMEA3879589, study PRJEB24766) | human gut metagenome | biome: human-associated habitat; feature: feces | place: USA | collected 1985/1987
GGATTATGAGGAATTTTTCAAAGATTAAAGCTATCGGGTATGATGTGATCCGGTAGCTTTTTGTTGTATTCTGACTGAAATAGTCTTATACTGGATTTATAATACTATTGGAGGTATGAAGCCTATGGGTATGTATGATCGTGACTGGTACCGAGAGTCCTACAAAGAAAAAGAAGAAAAATACGGCGGGGATTTCAGTTTACATAGTAAGCCTAAGAAGAAACATCAAAAGAAAAAAGCTGATAAGGCAAAAAATTATTCAACTTATCAAGAATCAACCTACCGAAATTCAGCCTACCAAAACACAAATAAAAAGCAGGATGATTCTTTACTCCAGCTTATTAACATTAGTTGCCCCATTCTCTTTGTAATAACATTGCTTTGGGGATATAAGTTTATTCCTAACCAGTTATCACAAATAATTCTTGAATGTATATTCTTTTTTACTCCTTTTATTCTAAAAGAACCAAAAGGAACACGTTTAAAAAGCATATTCAAGGCTATAATGACTTTTATTATTGCACTTATCGTATGCTTCATTGTTGTTATTGGCATTATATATCTTCTAGAAAAATTCGGAATTCTAAAATATAATTTTTAAATATGATGCTTATGTTACAGAACGGTAAAAATATACTAGCGTGAAGCAAATAACGGAGGATATAAAAAATGAGCAGCGAAAATACTAATGGAAATAATAAACAAGATGACAATAATATAAAGCTCGAAACATTCAAAAGCGCTCTGGACTTTCTCATGGGAAATTACTCTGAAGGAATAAAATTTTTTCAGTCTGAATTATGTATGCCTAATATTCCTATGCCAACACTTGGTGGTCATACATTCTGGGATACCTTAGCAGAATATAACGGATATAAGCTCCAGCAAAATCTCATTACCAGACACGCCAGGATTCTTAATTCTGATGATGTACGCATTGCTTGGGGAACCGTAAATGGCATGAAAATGACATTAGAAAGAATGGCTGAGATGTCAAATAAATATACCAATAAAGAATCCCAAAACAAGAAAAATATTACAGACGTAGAACAAGAATTATTATCTGCCAAAAAATTACTTGATAATGGGATAATATCTTCAGAAGAGTTTAATACCATTAAGAAAAAATTGTTGGATCAGGTGATGTAATATATAGATTCGGATTCCAGGAATATTATATATCAGCTACACAGAGCCACGATAAACCCAAGGCGATAAGGTATAAAAATCACCCCTTGCAAACCCTTTATTTTACTGGCTTCTCAGAGAGTCAAAAATATAGTCGAATGGTATCGAAAAAAGTCAATGTTTATAATGGTTTACGGACTATGAGACATGAAATTTTGTGCAATTTTTGTTATTTATTTAACAATCTAATTTTGCACAAACCCTTTAAAAATAAGGATTTATACGATACCATGGTCGATACCTTGAAACACTTGCAAGTACATGCAATCCCTTATAAATACTGCTATCTCAGCACTTCAAAATGTGATTATATTGTTATTTTTTTAACAATATATATTTAAAGGTGGATGGGGGTACTTTTTACTAGCCATAAAAACACTACCACTGCTCCCCCAGTGGGTACTTATAAACTCTGGAATTTTTACATGCCTGGTCAGATACATGGCGGTATATAAACCAAAAATTATTTTCCAATCTGGCAACAGAGCGAAAAAATAGGGCATACCAGATAATATCCAGTATACCCTATATGTATTACTTAACTTTCACTTTACACTTCTTTGTAATTTTTCCAGACTTAATCGTAATAGTTGCAGTGCCTTTCTTTTTACCTGTTATTTTTCCATATTTACTAACAATCGCAATCTTCTTGTTTGAGGATTTATATGTAACTGTATCTGGGCTTCCAGCATATGAAAGTTTAGGTTTCAATGTCGTGCTCTTACCCTTCTTTACATTTATAGAGGATTTAATGTTCTTAATTGCTGTCGTGCCTGGTACTGTTATTGTGCACACAGCCCTTTTAGAACCTGATTTTACTGTAATCTTCGCAGTGCCTGCTGAAATACCTTTAACCTTGCCCTTTTTATTAACTGTTACAATTTTCTTGTTGGAAGTAGAATACTTAACATTCTTCCATGAGGAAGCTGGTTTCAGAGTAGATGTTTTACCTTTTTTCAATGTAAGTGAAGACGGAATTAGAGATACTGCCTTAACTGAGAACTGGTACTTCATACTCTGAATATCATCTGATGGAAGCCACATTTTACGAACACCATCATACAAATACTTCTGGAAGAATATGTACATATCATATGTTCCAGATTTGGTAATACCATTATTGTTTCCAATTCTACCTATTGTCTGTCTCTGGCTTGCTGTTGGATTCGCATTTAAGCTCCAATATAATGGTCTCCACTGCCAGTCTCCATTAACAGGATTTGTGTTCTGAGTTCCAACTCCAGTAACTATAAATTGATATGTTTTTCCAGAGGTAAAGGTAAGCGGCTCTTCCAAACCTTTTACCGTACTTTGAGATACGCTTGGAGTATAGACCGGAATAGGTGTCGTTGTCGTTGGAGCTGGCGTTGAGGTTGGATTGACTGCAGGCGTTGGTATCGGTGATGCAATCAACTGTATTTCTTTTGATTTAAAAGTTGTTGGAAGCGAATCTCTTATAAAAGTAGCGTCCCATTCAGAGCCATTGTATATGAACTTCTGGAAAAATATATACATTGTAAATGTTTCTTCATGTTCAATACCATTTACATTTCCAATAGACCAGCTCTTCTGATATCCTCCATCAATATTATTTTTCTCCATTGACCAGCCATATGGAATCCACTTGGTATCACCTTTAATCGGGTTTGTATTGTCAGTCCCTGCACCAATTACTGTGAAATCGTACATCTGTTTCGGATAAAATGCTAAAGGCTCTTCCAATCCAGTTACCTTGCTCTCGCTGACAGACGGATTAATGGTTGCACGAGTGGTTGGAGTCGGTGTGGTAGTAACCGGAGTTTCTGTGGGAGTGCTTGCTTTCGCCTTTAATGTGAGTACAAGTGGTGCAACTGCTTCAAGTCCCTTGGAATCCTCAGCATATACAACTACTTTAATGGCTGTATCATAAGCTACATCTGTCAACTGTACACTTGCAGAGCTTGCAATATCTCCAGAGCTCTTATAATTGCTCTTTACTGCTTCGAATCCAGGTGTAGAATCAGATTTCTTCACCCAGGTCACATAATATCTTCCTCCAACACCAGCATCATTGGTATGGAAGGTCAGATCAACAGTATGCTCATACGCCTTATTCCAGGAAATAGAATCTGCGGTCAGCGTCATAGTACTAACAGGAGCTGTAACAGACTCAAGTGCTCCAGTCTGGTTGTTAATGGTATACTCTGTAGTGTCCAGATAATGAACATGTGCCAGAATATTCTCCATAGTAGTAAGTGCAGTACCATTCGCATCCGTACCGACCTTTACAATAATCTTTCCGGCAGCTGCGTCACTTCTTCTTACCTGAAGGTCGGCTGTTTCAGCAAGCTGGCCAATTGCTGCGATACATGCGTTATCACCGCCTAAAACAATACTGTTATCATTAAGACCATCATCCTTGTTATCCTTTACAATTACAGCACCGGAAACACGGATCTCGCCCTGACTGTAAATAGCTCCACCTGTAATTTCAGCAGCTTCATTTACAATACCTTCAGACTGGTTTCCTGTGATAGTACCACCTGCCAGTCCGATGCTTCCGCCAGCATTACAGATTGCAGCTCCCGGCGCACTGGTTCTGTTTCCTGTCAGGGTTACACCATTGGACATTCCGAAGTAACCACCCTCCACAGAAATAATGGAGCCTGTTGCATCCCCCTGGTCAAGTGCTCCTGTTACAGTCAGACTTAAAACAGTCTCACCCTCCTTGCCTGTACCAAACTGGAAAGAAGTGGACTCATCTTTTACTTTAAACATATCTCCTAAAAATCCGGCTGCACGTTTAATAGTAGTTCCATCCGCAGCTGCTGCAATAGAGATATTCTTATTCTGATCGATCACAACAGTCTCACTGATCTCTACAGTTCCGGTTACAAGGATCTGGGTAACTTCACCATCCTTGCCAATATTAACCGGTGCTGCCGCAACTGCCTCTGCCAATGTGGAATAGGATGTCTGGGTTCCATCTGCTGCTCTTACAATAACCAATCCAGAATTTTCAGCAGGAGGAATAGGCTCAGCATTTTCCATCATAAACTCGATTGCATCACTGCTTCCAAATCCATCCTGATCCATTTCCTGTGCTTCTTCATCATAGAAACCATTTGCAATCTGTTCATCAATAATAAAATCAGTTTCACTTTCAAATTCATCAGTTATTTCCGTAGCAAATTCATCTTTTCCCCTATTTTCTTCAGCCATTACTCCAATCCCACTTAACGGAACTGCCGTAACAACTACAGCTGCTGCCAAAATTGTCGCCAACATCTTCTTTCTCATACTTTGTGTCCTCCCAATATTTTATAGTATCGAACTAATTGTACTATAATAGTAAATCTCTACAATGCAGAAGTCAATCCATCACAAGCAAAAAAATAGGGCAATTACACAGTTTCCTGTATAACTACCCTATTATTCTATATCCAGTTGCAACACTCCGGTAACACCAGACACCTAAAACACATTTTCAAAAAATCCATAAAAGAGAGTGCGCATATAGTCTTGAGCCAAGAGAAGTATACAAAAAACATTTGAAGCTTCTAATTCAAAAGCTTCCAATTCAAGCATATGTAAACTCTATTTTGTGGATTTTGTGTGAGATTGAAATGTAAAAAGCCAAGCCGCATGAGCCTGACTATCTTTTGTGGGTTATGTATTAAGTATATTAGTTTTGATCGGATGATGACTTGTCTGTGGTTGCTTGCTCAGTTGTTGCTACAATTTTATGTTTATAGCTTCTTCTATAATCGTTCAACATCTGTATAATTTCTCCTGGAAAATAATTTTTCTTTGTTTCTTGTATTTTGTCAAATATAAATCTTTTTTCTTCATTATTCCAAGTGAATCGTGTTTTCATATATGGACGATATATCTTGTCTAAAGCATCTAATTGTAATAGTCTGTACTCTTTAGTAATATCCTCGTTAGTAATTTCTAAAGAAACAATTTCAATATTTTCTGCATTTAATTCTATAGATTGAGACTCACAAAACCGTTTAATCTTCTTGTAATGTTTAGTTTTTTCAAGACTCTTCCATACTTCAGCCCAATGAATTGTAAAATATCTTTTTCCAGTTTTATCTGTTCGCATTATAGATAATGGTAATACGGTTTTCTGATTTTTAATATACGCATCATCAAATCTAAAGAAAAAGGTATTGGGATATTCTATATCAGAAATTTTACCAGTAGACATAAATCCAATTCCAAAATATCCAATTCTACCCTCTTTATTTTGAAATTGTTTCCAAAATATGTAATCTACTTTATTAAGCCTTGACGCAAAATCACTCATTTTATTTACTTCAAATTTAACTATTTGATTTGCATGAATTATGTCTAAAATAATATCACTACTGAAATATTGTATTCTATTTTTATATAGTTCATCGTAACTAGAGCTATTCTTAAATTCTTCTGGATCAATTACTGGTTCAAGTGTTCCGTTCACTCGATCATATAATTCACTCGCACTAATTCGTTTTTCTTTGTATTCAAAGAGAATTTGAATATCATCCAAATGTTGCAAACCAAGTAAATGAGGTAAATCCTGTTTTCGAAATTCAAATTGAATTATATCTCCATTATCTACTGGAATTTTAATCTTGGTTTTAATTAACTTTTCATAATCTTCGAAAATTTTTCTGATTGTATTCATTTATATTTCTTTCCAATACATATAAGTACAATAAGCTATAAGTTAAAAATATAGCCGAGACATTTATCGCCCCGGCTATATCTAATAAATGACCCCTAGCAATGCTAAGGGCGACTTATAGGCATTTTCGCTATTTCCTCATAAATGAGTAAGATACTGTTGGCTCAATGCCTAAACCAACGTGAAGACCTCCACTTGCATTTGGTATCACTCACGCAAGCTTCTTCAGCCAAGCTGACTTTCCGTCCGGAGACAAGAAAGTCTTTCTAAAGTTTAATATATTTATAGCTTCTATACCATACCATACTCTTCCCAATCAGTCAATCCACCATTTCAATAAAATCTATATAACCTCAATAAAATCAAGGCTTTTCGCGTCTTTCATCACTTATATTATACTCCACATCTACCAGATCCGCTACTACCAGTTTTGGGCTATAACAAAAGCCCAGGCACTCGCCCAGGCTTTTATAGTGTGTTACTCTTCTACAGTTGGCTTCGGAGTGGACATAAGCTCCTTCAGCTCTTCAATTGTGTAACCGTTAGAATCCATAAGATCTGCAAGAGCTGTAAGCTGCGCTGCACGTTCGGCTTTCTTCCGCTCTGCATCCATGTCTTTAGGAATCACCTTGCAAACAATTTCTCCTGTTTCCGGATCGGTATACACAGAAAAGTCATTTTCTCTAAAAATTCGTTTCATCCGCAAATACTCTTCAGAATGTTGATTTTTCTTATGTACAAGTGGCTTACTTGTAATCCAGGGTGTCTTGGACGGTACTGCAAATACACAGCCCTGTAATTCATCATTTTGTTCCATAATATCTCCCTCTCAATCTGTTATCTCAACTTTCCAGTTCATCATAGCTTCATACACACTGTATGGAATCTTGTCCTTGTATCTCTTTGCAGTGTCCTTGATATATTGTTCCTTGTACTCTTTATACTTCTGGAATGCTTCTTCCGGTGTTTTGAAAGTACCAAGTTTAATACTCTGTCCATTTACCTCCATACCTGCTCGATAACAAGTCTTTCCATTCTTTTCTTCTTTATATACTCCTAAAGGAAGTTCACCTCTGTTCGCTTTTCTATTCGTAAACAGTGTATTGATAAATCCTGGAACCAAGCAACAAGTATCAGGGCTGTATATCTTATTACCTTTATAAAGAATATCCTTATCAAGATTCAGATTACTGCCTCCATAATTATTCTTCTCATACCAGTACCTAAAATTACTGAAGTTTTTCCACTCTTCTGAAACTATGCATCCTATATATTCAGGATATTTTTCATGTACTTTAGTGCTATAGCAACGGTGTAACATACCATGCCATTTATTATATGCTGTAGAATCCGTGTCCACATCTTCACAGCCCCAATAACCAACTCCACATACAGTCGGCTTATACCTTTTAGCAGACCATTCCTTATTTTTATATCGAATATCGTTCATTACCTGTACAATATACTCTTCCGAATCATCACCTGTTCTTTTATAATGATCTCGTACCTGTGCATTCTGCTCTCTGGTAAGTGGATAAAGGTCTTTATAATAAAGATTTGACTTATCATTGCCCCTATGCCAAATATAAGTATTGTTCACGCAATCAGGATTTTCTATAAAAGTATCAACAATCAGACGTTCTGCACCTATAAATACTTGTTGAAATTGCCATTTACCGTCTTTGAATATGTTCTTGCTGAAAGAATATACCAAACCACCATCTTTACTTCTTTTATACGTGATACCATTAAGCAAATTATACTTACCTTTACTTTTTCGTATCATTCTTCCATAGTAGGAAAGCCAGGTGTCCTTACAATTCAGTAATTTTACAAATATTTCATTCTCGCCCAGTAATTCAATATCAAGCCCAGTCTGAGATAAATCAAGAATTCTTTCAGGCTTAATCTGCTTATACTGCCGTTTCTGTAATATAACCATATTGGGATCAAAGGTATCTGTTACTGTTTTCTTCTGTAATTTCTTCTCCCTGTGATCCAACCAAGTACAATACTTACACTTTGATCTGTATGCTTTCTTACCATTTGGTCTGATCTCCATACGGAATCTGCTTAAAGGTAATTCTTTCCCACACTGGCAGCAAACCTTAGTAGCTTCTGCTGTAACCTCCTGTACGCTCTTATCTTCAATATTATGTTCTGTAACTGTCTTATCATCTAACATAAGTCTCCTTTCGTTCTAAGCAAAAAAGACAGTCATATCTTGACTGCCCTTCTGCCCTGACTTTATTTATGAGTGCTGCCAGGTGGCACTGATACATAATATAAAAACACATACCCCAATTAAGGGCTTGCGATTTCTTGCATTACAAGGAAGTCTATTTCCTCGACACCCTTTGTAAGGTATCTCCAAAATAAAGACCCCTCTAAGCCTTTTTCACATATTCAATTTTTCTAAACAGTGGCTCTATCTCTTTCAGCTGATAGTCCACCTTTTTATTTCCTGCATCTGTCTCTTGAATGTACATCACTGTTCCCAGTACACCAATCACAGAATACAGCTTACCAGAGTCTGATACGATTTCGCCCCGGCGTATTACATTTTTATCCATATCTGGTCTTATTCCTTTCTGAAATTGTCCCATAAAATCACGATTTTACATTTCGCTCTATAGCAATGCTTTAAAACGCATTATACGGCTCAAATTTCGATTTTAATTCTAATAGTAGGGAAATTGTTGTCTGAAATGAAATAAACGAAATTTAGCCCATACACAGCGTTATTTACTGTGCATAGGCTAATAAAAGAGGATGACACATATTTGTGCTCATAAATGAACACTAAAATAAGCCCACGAGTAACACATCAAAAACTCATGGACTTATTCAGGTATTCATATTTAATTTTAAACAAAAAAAATAACCACAGATAAAATCTCTGTGATTTTGTGAATTTTCTGTGAAATCTTATTAAATTTACCACATTTGCAGGCTCATCCTCCTATAAATATATTTTGTCACTTATAAGAAATGATTACCTTTTTTTACTTTTGATTGCCTTTTTGATTACCTTTCTATTTTTCATTAAAACAGAAAGTCCGCAAACCCTTGATTTTACTGCATTAATCGGGGCAACAGGATTTGAACCTGCGACCTCACGGCCCCCAGCCGTGCGCGCTACCAAGCTACGCCATACCCCGCGAACAGTTGATATTGTATCAAATGTTATAATAAAAATCAACAGTTTTTTCAAAAAACAAATTAAAATCGTCTGTAAGTGTTACTGTGAACGGAATAGACGGGTAACCCATGTATAACTCTCCTATCCAATTATAAAAGAACCTTGAACGTAGGTAAAACTGCAATTTTATTGAGAAAAATCACAGAAATCAAGGTTTTCGCCCATATACCAAAAGACCTTGACAGCTGGTTTTCCCAGTCCATCAAGGTCAGTTTTTATGCTTGGACAAATTTCTATTGATTGGGCGATTTGCCCTTTAACAGGATATTTTACTTTGCCTGTTAACAATTATATTAATGCTGTGCATTAATATAATTAACAAGTCCTTCCGCCTTAATGATCTTCTGCATAAATTCCGGGAAGGCCTGCCCCTTAAATTCAGTTCCTTTGGTGCGATTGTAGATCATGCCAGAATCAAAATCCACCTCTACCTCATCCCCCTCATCAATGCCCTTGCTTGCTTCCGGGCACTCAATGATCGGAAGTCCAATGTTGATTGCATTTCTGTAAAAAATTCTGGCAAATGTCTCTGCGATAACACAGCTGACACCAGCTGCCTTAATAGCGATCGGCGCATGTTCACGGGAAGAACCGCAGCCAAAATTCTTAGTTGCTACAATAATATCACCCTTCTGTACTCTTTTTACAAAAGTATTATCAATATCCTCCATGCAATGAGTTGCCAGTTCTGCCGGGTCTGAAGAATTCAGATAACGTGCCGGAATAATAACATCTGTATCAACATTATCTCCATATTTAAAAGCTCTGCCTTTTGCCTGCATGATAAGTACTCCTCCTTATAATCCTAATTCTTCCGGTGCACAAATATAACCGGTTACTGCACTTGCTGCAGCTACTGCCGGGCTTGCCAGGTAAACTTCAGACTCCACATGTCCCATACGTCCTACAAAGTTGCGGTTAGTAGTAGAAATGCAGCGCTCACCAGCGGCCAGAATACCCATGTATCCACCAAGGCACGGTCCACAGGTAGGTGTACTTACAACTGCTCCAGCCTCAATGAAAATCTTAAGAAGTCCCTCTTCCATTGCCTGCAGATAAATTGCCTGAGTCGCAGGAATCACAATACAGCGAAGCCCTTTCTTAACCTTGCGTCCCTTCAGAATCCGGGCTGCAACACGAAGGTCGTCAATACGGCCATTCGTACAGGATCCGATTACAGACTGGTCTACAACAACCGGTTCTCCAATCTCAGAAATGGTCTTAGTGTTCTCTGGTAAATGAGGGAACGCAACAGTTGATTCCAATGTGCTAAGATCAATTGTGTACTCAGCTTCATAAACAGCGTCCTCATCAGCCTCGTATGCTGTATACGGGCGCTTGGAATGCTCCTTCATATATTCGATTGCAAGATCATCAACCGGGAAAATTCCATTCTTTCCGCCAGCCTCAATTGCCATATTAGCAATAGTAAAACGGTCGTCCATAGACAGGTTTTTAATTCCCTCTCCCACGAACTCCATAGATTTATAAAGAGCTCCGTCCACGCCGATCATTCCAATGATATGTAAGATCACATCCTTACCGCTTACCCATTTTTTCGGTTTGCCAACGATGTTAAATTTAATGGCAGACGGTACCTTAAACCATGCTTTTCCTGTAGCCATGCCAGCTGCCATATCAGTACTTCCGACACCAGTGGAAAAAGCTCCAAGAGCTCCATATGTACAGGTGTGTGAATCAGCTCCGATAATCACATCGCCTGCAACTGTAAGACCCTTTTCCGGAAGGAGCGCATGCTCAATTCCCATCTGTCCTACATCAAAATAATTGGTGATATCGTGGCGACAGGCAAATTCACGAACACATTTACAGTGCTCAGCAGACTTAATATCCTTATTCGGTACAAAATGGTCCGGTACAAGTGCAATCTTATCCTTATCAAATACAGTTTTTACTGTCATCTTATCCATCTCATGAATTGCAACCGGAGATGTAATATCATTTCCAAGTACAAGGTCTAAATCCGCTTCAATCAGCTGTCCTGCCTTTACTTCTGAAAGACCTGCGTGTGCCGCAAGAATCTTTTGTGTCATAGTCATTCCCATGAACCTGTTCCTCCATTTCTTTTTCTATTGACTTCTATTGACTAATTATAGCCGTATCCTGTAAAATTTGTAAAGAGAATTATTTAAATAACTATAATTCCTTTTTAGAATATGTTTCTGTTCAGAGCCAAGCAGATTTTTAAGCACATTTGTGAACCATGCTCGCATGAGTGAACAAATATGGCTGAAAATCTATTTAGCGGATACGCCACACCGACAAAATGTGCAACATTTTGGAGGCTGGCTCTGAACGGTTACGATTATTTTCTGCCAGGCAGATTTCCAGACATAATTGTGAGTCATGCTTGCATGAACGAACAATTTGGGCTGAAAAGTTATCTGGCGGATACGCCTCACCGACAAAATGCCTGCATTTTGGAGGCTGGCTCTAAACGGTTACGATTATTTAAGATTGCCGCTTTTATTTTCAGTCAATTTGCGGTATAATCAACCTATATTAAATTAAAAAATATCAGGAGGTACGATTTATGTTGGTTTCTGCAAAAGAAATGTTAACAAAAGCCCGTGAGGGTAAGTATGCTGTAGGTCAGTTTAATATTAATAACCTGGAATGGACAAAGACCATTCTTCTTACAGCGCAGGAATTAAATTCCCCTGTTATCCTCGGCGTATCAGAGGGTGCAGGTAAATACATGGGTGGTTTTAAAACGGTTTCCGGTATGGTAAACGGACTGCTTGAAGGATTAAATATTACCGTTCCTGTGGCTCTGCACTTAGACCACGGTACATATGAAGGCTGCTACAAGTGTATTGAAGCCGGTTTTTCTTCTATTATGTTTGACGGTTCCCACTACCCAATCGCAGAAAATGTTGAAAAAACAACAGAGCTTGTAAAAATCTGTAATGAAAAGGGACTTTCCCTTGAAGCGGAAGTCGGTGCAATCGGCGGTGAAGAAGACGGTGTTATCGGCATGGGTGAGTGTGCTGACCCGAATGAATGCAAGTCAATTGCAGACCTTGGTGTTACAATGCTTGCTGCCGGAATCGGTAACATCCACGGCAAATATCCTGCCAACTGGCCGGGTCTTAGCTTTGAAACACTGGCTGCCGTAAAGGAAAAGGTCGGTGATATGCCGCTCGTTCTCCACGGTGGTACAGGAATTCCTGAAGATATGATTAAGAAAGCCATTTCTTTAGGCGTTGCAAAGATTAATGTCAATACAGAATGCCAGCTTGCTTTCGCTGCTGCCGTAAGAAAGTACATCGAAGCAGGAAAAGACCTTGAAGGCAAGGGATTTGACCCGAGAAAGCTTCTTGCACCTGGCTGTGATGCAATCAAAGAAACTGTCCGTGAAAAAATCGAATTATTCGGTTCTGCAAATAAGGCCTGATTCCGGTAATACAGCATGAACAACGATAAAGAACAGATAACTTCCAATGAAAAATCCGAAGACGTTTTAGCAGATTTATCAAAAGATGAGCATTCCGGAGAAGAGACATCTTCTCCGGAATCTTCCGGTAAAAAGACATTTACGGACACTGACGGTTCAGATTCTGTAAATGCGGACGTTGCCGCAAAGCCGTCTATTTTACGGCGCATTATTTTGATTGCGGCAATATGTGTCTTTTGCTATTCTGCTTTTATGTTGTTTCAGATTTTCTGGGAATACAAAAAAGGCAATGATATTTATGATACCATTCAAAATCAGGTATTAGATACAGACACACCAACTTCTGTCACGCTTGACGATGAAGAAGTCGAAATTCCGTTTGTATATGACCATAAGCAGCTGCTCTCCATCAATTCCGAAGGACTTGGCTATCTTTACATTCCTTCAATTGATGTACGGCTTCCGATGGTCCAGTCTACAGATAATGATTTTTATTTAACCCACACGTTTAATAAGACCGCCAATAAAAACGGCTGTCTTTTTGAGGATTACCGGATTACCGGCGGACTTTCCGCTACCAACGTCATTATTTACGGACACAATATGCACAACGGCAGTATGTTTGGAAAGCTTTCCCGCTATGATGATGAAAGCTTCTATTATACGGAAGGCCACGACATGTTTTATATTTACACTGAAAATAAAATCATGCAGTACCGCATTTTCAGTGCATATATTAGTGAACCTGTCAGTGATACGTACACCTTTAATTTTTCAACGCTTTCCGGATTACAGGATTATGCCAGATCCATGAAAGCACTTTCATTTTATAATACCGGTGTTTCTGTTGATGATGTTTCGCAGGTTGTAACACTTTCTACCTGTACCTCTGACGGTTCGAAGCGTTTTATCGTTCAGGGTGCTTATGTGGGAGAAGCCTTATTAACCTACTGATTTTTGACATTCTTTGTGCTTTTAATTTAAT
>OHQZ01000613.1_pt1 | contig 13299 bp, 13 predicted proteins | sample 1578281 | NCBI WGS metagenome assembly OHQZ01 (sample SAMEA3879589, study PRJEB24766) | human gut metagenome | biome: human-associated habitat; feature: feces | place: USA | collected 1985/1987
CGGCAGCCCGTTTTTTTTCACATTCAGCTTGATATGTGCTTCATCACTGCCCATCCGTATCATTTCACGGTCTTTGCTTCCTTTGTGGGAACGCGATGTTGCGCAGACATAAAGCGCCTCTAAAATATTGGTCTTTCCCTGCGCATTATCACCGTAAATAATATTAATCTGCGGGTTAAAATTCATATTTAAAATTTTATAATTTCTGTAATCTTTTAAATCTACGGACTCAATTATCACGGTTACACCTGCAAATTACTTTTCTATTCTGATTTCCTGACCGTTATAGGAAATGACTTCCCCGCCTGTCAGTTTTTTGCCGCGCTGAAGCTCAGGCCTGCCATTGACAAGAACTTCTCCGTTCTGAATGACAATCTTTGCTTCTACACCGGATTCCACAAGACCTGCTGCCTTTAATGCCTGTCCCAGTTTAATAAACTCATCTCTGATTTTTATTGTTTCCATTGTTTCTCCATTCTTACTATTCAGCCGTAAAGTTTACCGGAAGAATCAGATAAATATAACTTTCCTCTTTGTCCTTAATAAAACATGGTGCTTTCGGATTTACCAGATAAATATAAATCTGTTCATCATCTATTACCTTTAATGCATCAATTAAGAACTTCGGATTAAAGCCAATCATGATATCCTTGCCGTCTTTGTTAATATCAATATCTTCGTTTAACGAACCCATGGAAGAATTGACATGAACTTCCAGTGAACCATCGGTAATGCTTAAAATAATCGGTTTCTTTTCACTTTCTTTGATTAAAAGGGTTGCTCTATCAATAGAATCTAAAAATTCTTTTTTGTTAATGGTTACTTTGGTTTCATAATCACTGGAAAGCATCTGGTTAATTCTGAAATACTCTCCTTCAATAAGACGGGATACAACGGTGGTATTGTCAAATTCAAATAAAATGTGATTATTTGTAAAGTATATTGTAACGGCATCTTCTGCATTTGTCGATAAAATTTTACTGATTTCAGAAAGTGTCTTTCCAGGAACAACAACTTTTACATCATCTGCATGGCTGGTCAATTCAATATTGCGAATTGCAATACGGTGTCCGTCAAGACCTACAACCTTTAAAATACCGTTTGCAACTTCAAAAAGTTCACCTGTCATCATTTTATTGTTGTCATTCATTGCGATAGAAAACAGTGTCTGGTTAATGGTTTCTCTTAATGTAAATTGTGATAAAGTAATAAATTTGTCTTTTTCAATAATCGGTAAATAAGAAAAATCGTCCCCTGATTTACCGGCAATATTAAATTTACTCTTTTCACAGGTAATTAAAGAGGTGTAATTACTGTCTGTTTCGATGCAGATTTCATTATCCGGCAGTTTTCTGACGATTTCTGAGAAAATCTTTGCATCAATGGCAACTTTACCTTTTTCGATAATTTCACCTTCAACGATGGTTTCGATACCAAGTTCCATATCATTGGCGGTAAATTTAATTTCATTTGTAGTCGCATCGATTAAGATACATTCTAAAATGTTCATTGTTGTTTTGGCAGGAACTGCTTTCATAACAATGCCAACTGCTTTGGCAAGATTCGTTTTTGAAAAAACTAACTTCATAATTGTGTAAAACTCCTTTCAGCGAAAAAACAAAAAAACAAAAATAAATATATATAAATAAAAATCCGTAGTAGTAGTAGTAGGGGCTGTGAATTTGTTGATATGTGGTGTAAGCCCTTGTTTCATGCGGGTTTGCGGTATCTAAAATCCCGGTAGATAAATCCGTTTTTGCCTGTGAAAAAATTTGGGATAACCGCAGACACAATAAAATTCCCAAATGGCCGTTGTGGACAAACAAAAAAATGTCAACATAAAATAAAGCATTTTTACACAGCTTTTCAACGGAAAAACCACAATAAATGTGGATAACTATTACGAAGGATCAATCTTCTTAATGAGAATATCCACAGTGTTCTTGGTTGTTTCATTGACGAGTACTTCTTTGGCAATCTTGTCCGCTCCGTGAATAATCGTCGTATGGTCCCTGTTTCCAAGGGCTTTGCCGATTCCCTGTAAGGCGACATTCGTCATCTGGCGGCACAGATACATCGTAATCTGTCGTGGATAAACAATGTCGGCGCTTCGTTTGGAAGAAAGAATATCCGCCGGTGAAATACCGAAGTGGTCCGCAACAATCTGGATAATCAGTTCCGGTGTGACTTCTTTTTTGGCATCCGGTGAAATCAGGTCTTTTAAAGTTTCTTCCGCAAACTCAACCGTAATCGGGCTGTGGGAAAGTGTTGCAAAAGCCGAAAGCTTGGTAAGTGCGCCTTCCAGCTCACGAATACTGGATTTAATATGGGTTGCAACATAATCCTGAACATCATCGGGAATGTTGTAGCCGCCAAGTTCGACTTTCTTCTTTAATATAGCACGTTTTGTTTCATACGTAGGAATCTGGATATCGACAGGCAGACCCATTTCAAAACGGGTACGCAGTCGTTCCGTCAGGGTTTCCATCTCTTTCGGCGGCCGGTCAGAAGAAATTACAATCTGCTTGCTGTCCTGATAGAGCGCATTAAAAGTATGGAAGAATTCTTCCTGCGTAGACTCTTTACCTATAATAAACTGAATATCGTCAATCAGTAACACATCAATATTGCGGTACTTTTTGCGGAATTCAGAGTTTTTCTGGTTCTTTACCGAATCAATCAGTTCATTGGTGAATGTTTCGGAGGTTACGTATAAAACCTTGCGTGTCGGGTCATTGGTAATAATAAAATGAGCAATCGCCTGCATCAGATGCGTCTTTCCAAGTCCAACGCCTCCGTAGATGAAAAGCGGGTTATAGACTTGTCCCGGTGTTTCGGCAACTGCAAGGGAAGCAGCGTGTGCTAAGTTATTATTTGTACCGACAACGAAGGTGTCAAAAGTATAGTTCGGATTCAGGTTCTGAAGACCGGAATTCTTCGCAGCAGAGCCGGTTGCGGCCTTTTTAATTTCCGCTGCCTGCTTATCTTTGGCTGTAATTAAGCGGACATCATATTCGTGGTTCATAATCTCACAAATCGTAATGCGAAGCATCTCCAGATATTTTTTTTCCACATAGGAAACAGCCATGTCGGGGTTCATAGAGGTACTCGACATAATCAGTGTAATGGTATCGTTTTCCACTGTATAAACTTCAATTGGCTTAATCCAGCTGTTAAAGGAAATATCCTGAAGCTCATAGCGTTCTTTAAAGGTCTGTAATATCAAATCCCAGTTCTGTTTTAAATCTTCCATATTATATCAATGCCTTTCTGGCTTTCGTTAAAGTAAATGTATTCTAATATATAATATAACAAATGTGGATTTTTAGCAAGAAGCCCATGAAAAAATAGTGGATAACTCAGTTAAAAGTGGACAAATCACAGTGCTGTTGACAACTTATAAACACGAAATATGCCCATAAATGCGCTTTTTCGTGTTTTTTTACACAGGATGTTGTAAATTTATCCCCAACTTATCCCCAATTTGTGGATAAGTTGGGGATTACTGTGCATAGCTTGTGGGTATTTGTGGAAAAGACAAAGAATACAAAAAATATCGAAAAAACACTTGACTTATAGATGTTTTATTCTTATAATTAGAAGCGATGTTTTTAAATTTGATTAGAAAATTCCTGCCATATACAATCATGGTGTGAAAAGGAGGTGCGTATAAATGAAGATGACATTTCAGCCTAAGACAAGACAGAGAGCTAAGGTTCACGGCTTCAGAGCAAGAATGAGTTCAGCAGGTGGAAGAAAAGTTTTAGCAGCAAGAAGAGCAAAAGGAAGAAAAAGACTTTCAGCTTAAGAGTTGTTTCAAGAAGGCAGATGAGTGCGGAACAAGGCATTTATCTGCCTTTTTTTACTTTTAAGATATTGTATGGAGGAGTAGTTTGAAAAATCCATAAATTTAAGCTTTTTCAAACTAAACTTTGTGCTGCAGGCGTCACAAAGTTTCCGTAAATTCAGTCCATGTTTCCTCCGGCATTAAAATGCCTGCGGAATGGAGGAGTTATGAAATATCAGAATTTTGAAACATTAAAGAAAAACAGTGAGTTTAAGAGCGTCTATCAGGCGAAACACTCTTATGCAAACAAGTATATCATTATGTATATACTTCAGAATGGAACGGATACAAACAGACTCGGCGTATCTGTGAGTAAAAAAGTCGGGAACAGTATTGTCCGGCACAGGCTGGCAAGGCTTATACGCGAAGCATTCCGGTTAAATGTTACACAGGTAGCACCCGGATATGACATTGTGGTAATAGCAAGAGCCGGTCTGAAAGGAAAAGGTTATAAAGAAACCGAAAGTGCGATGCTCCATCTTTTAAAGCTGCATCATATTTATAATAAGGAAGAAAAAGTCCATGAAGAAAGTGATCATTAAACTAATACACTTTTACCAGAGGGCAGTTTCACCGTATAAAGGACGCAGCATGTGCATTTATTATCCGACCTGTTCCCAGTATGCCCTGGAAGCGGTCGAACAGTATGGCGCATTAAAAGGTGGATGGATGGCATTTAAAAGAATATTAAGGTGCAATCCCTTTGCAAAGGGCGGATATGATCCGGTACCCATTGTGTACAAGCCTAAAAAGGGAAGGCACTAAAAAATGGAGGTATCAGTTTGGGTTCAATTTATAATGCAATTATCAACCCGATTGCGTGGGTATTCGGTAAAATACTGGATTTCCTGTTTATGGGACTGCACGCGATTGGATTGGGAAACATTGCAATTGCAATCATTGTATTTACATTTCTGGTAAAAATCCTTATGCTTCCGCTGACTGTAAAACAGTCCAAGATGATGAAATTAAACAGTATCATCATGCCGGAGGTTCGTAAAATCCAGGATAAATACAAGGATAAGAGAAACGATCAGGAAGCCATGTTAAAAATGCAGGCAGAAACAAAGGCTGTCTATGAAAAATATGGTACATCACAGATGGGCGGCTGTATCCAGATGCTGATTCAGTTCCCAATCTTAATGGCAATGTACCGTGTTATCCAGTACATTCCAATGTACGTAGGACAGTTAAAAAATCTGTTTGTCAACATTTTGACAGGGACAGACGGCGGTATCATGAATGTTTCCGGCTATGCGGATATTATGGCGGAAAACTTCAAGATGACGGGCAGAATGACAAATGTGGACTGGGGTAATATTGATTCTGCGGTAACTGCAATGAATTCATTTTCAGCAGACCAGTGGGAAACATTAAAATCTTTATTCCCGGCATATGCAGGCGTGATTGCCGAAAATCAGACAAAGATTACGGAAATGAACACATTTTTAACGATTAATGTATCACAGAATCCGACCTTCGGATTGAGCATTGCCGTGTTAATTCCAATTCTTTCAGGTCTTTCACAGTACATCAGTGTAAAGGTGTCACAGGGAAATACCCAGATGGATCCGGATGATCCGACAGCGGCATCAATGAAGATGATGACACTGTTTATGCCGATTATGTCAGCGTTTATCGCATTTTCTGTACCGGCAGGTCTTGGTGTATACTGGATTGCGACAGCCGTTTTCCAGACAATTTTACAGGTGCTTGTAAACCGTCATTATGATAAGATGGGTGTGGATGCGATTGTTGCAAAGAATGTAGAACGCATGAACAAGAAGCGTGCCAAGAAAGGTCTTCCGCCGGAAAAGATTGCTAAAAATGCAGTAACCAACACAAAGAAGCTTGATTCTATCGAAAAGAGCAGACAGCGTGTAGAAACACTTCAGGCAAAGAAGGAAGCCAATGACAAGAAGATGAAGGAAATTCTTTCATCGACAGAATATTATAAGTCAGCCAAACCGGGAAGCCTTGCAGAAAAGGCGGGAATGGTTGCCAGATATAATGAAAAGAACACAAAAAATACAAAGAAGTAATCAACCTGCTTAACGCAAAAGGAGGAAATTATGGATTATATTGAAATTTCAGGAAAAACAGTAGATGATGCCTTAACGGAAGCGCTTGTAAAGCTTGAAACAACAAGCGATAAAGTGGATGTGGAAGTTGTGGAAAAGGGCAGCTCCGGAATCTTAGGATTGTTTAACAAACCGGCAGTCATCCGTGTACGCAGAAAAGAGGATAAAGACATCTTAGAAGAAGATGTGGTTGCAGAAGTATTCCATGAGGAAGCAAAAAAGGAAGAACCTGCCGTGGCACCGGCAACGGAAAAGAAGCCGGAAATGACAAGAGAAGAAGTAGAATCAAGAATCAGAAACTTCCTCTCAGACCTTTTTAACGCAATGGATATGGAAGTTGCCGTAGAGATTACATTTAATGATAAGGAAGAATGTATCAATGTCGAATTAAAGGGCGGCAATATGGGCGTTTTAATCGGCAAGAGAGGTCAGACACTCGATTCTATCCAGTATCTTACAAGCCTTGTAGTTAATAAGGGAAGAGAAAAGTATGTAAGAATCAAGATGGATACAGAGGATTACAGAAACAGAAGAAAAGAAACGCTTGAATCCCTTGCAAAAAATATTGCATATAAAGTAAAGCGCAGCAGACGTCCTGTAGCTTTAGAACCGATGAATCCATATGAGAGAAGAATCATTCACTCTGCATTACAGAATGATAAATTTGTATCGACAAAGAGCGAAGGTGAAGAACCGTTCAGACATGTTGTGATTTATCTTGATAAAGAAAAAAGTGCAAACAAATAGTATGAATTTTAAAATGGCTGTGGTATGATATACTACAGCTATTTTTGATTAGAAATGGAGTGTAGTTATGGAGGATACGATTGCGGCGATTTCCACAAGCACAGTCAGCAGCGGTGGAATCAGCGTTGTAAGAATCAGCGGGGAAAATGCACTGTCAGTGGCACAACAGGTATTCCGCTCAAAAAAGAATAAAAACGTAGAGGATATGGAAAGCCACACGGTCCACTATGGCAATATTTATAACGGTGAAGAACTGATTGATGAAGTGCTGATGGTTGTCATGAAAGCACCGAATACGTATACAAGGGAAGATGTTGTGGAAATTGACTGTCACGGCGCCCGCCCTGCAGAGCCGGGGGAATTTACAAAAAGAGCCTTTTTAAACGGAAGAATCGACTTATCGCAGGCAGAAGCGGTGATTGATGTCATTCAGTCCAAGAACGAATATGCCTTAAAATCCTCTGTCAGACAGCTCAGTGGAAAACTTTCCGAAAAAATCAAAGGACTCCGGGAGCTGGTTTTAAACAATGTTGCCTATATTGAGGCGGCATTAGACGATCCGGAACACATTTCACTGGATAACTATGTGAATAAACTATCAATCGATGTGGATAAGTGTGTGGATAATGTGGATAACTTGTTGAAAACATGTGATAACGGCAGGATTGCAAAGGAAGGTATCCGCACGGTGATTCTCGGTAAAACCAATGCAGGAAAGTCAAGCCTTCTTAATGCCCTTGCAAAGGAGGAGCGTGCTATTGTAACGGACATTGAGGGGACAACGAGGGATACGCTTGAAGAACAGATTACAATCGGCGGAATCCAGTTAAATCTTATTGATACAGCGGGTATCCGTGACACGGTGGATTTTGTGGAAAGTATCGGTGTGGAAAAAGCCAAGAAACTTGCCACGGAAGCAGATCTGGTTATTTTTGTCGTGGACAGCACGCGTACACTCGATGAAAATGATAAGGATATCATTTCACTGATACAGGACAAAAAAGTGATTACGCTGCTTAATAAATCGGATCTGACACCGGTTGTTACGCCGGAGGAAATGAAAAAGCGGCTGGACTGCTGTGTCATTCCGATTTCCGCAAAAGAAGAAACGGGACTGGATAAGCTTGAAGATGCTATAAAAGAGCTGTTCTTTTCGGGAAATCTTGAATTAAATGAGGATATTTATATTGCCAATCAGCGGCAGAAACAGTTACTCATTGAAGCAAAAGAAGCCTTTCTTTTGGTAAAAGACGGCATTGAGAGTGGTATGAGTGAGGATTTCTTAACGATTGACTTAATGACCGCTTATGAAAAATTAGGATATATTATTGGTGAAGAAGTAGAAGATGACCTTGCAGATAAGATTTTTAAAAGCTTCTGCATGGGTAAATAAAGTGAAAGTTGTGCAGTGTCTGCCGTTGCGCGGACAGGTTGGAGGAAAATTATGCCGAATATACGGGAAGAATATGATGTAATAGTAGTAGGTGCCGGACATGCAGGCTGTGAGGCGGCACTGGCAGCAGCAAGAATGGGATTAAATACCATTTGTTTTACCGTCAGCTGTGAGAGTATAGCCATGATGCCATGTAATCCGAATATCGGAGGTAGTTCAAAAGGACATCTTGTAAGGGAAATTGATGCGCTGGGCGGTGAAATGGGGAAAAATATTGATGAAACATTCATCCAGTCTAAGATGCTGAACCAGTCAAAAGGTCCTGCAGTGCATTCTCTCCGCGCTCAGGCTGATAAGCAGGCTTATACAAAGAGAATGAGACATACACTGGAAAATACTAAACATCTGACAATCCGGCAGGGAGAAGTTTGTGAAATCCTTGCAAAAGATGGAAAAATAGAAGGAATAAAGACGTTTTCCGGTGCAGTTTACTATTGTAAGGCCGTAATTCTGGCCACAGGAACATATCTGCGCGCCAGATGTATCTATGGCGATGTGAGTAACCCGACTGGGCCTAATGGTCTCCAGGCGGCGAATCATCTAACCGAATCTTTGAAAAATCTGGGAATTGAGATGTACCGTTTCAAAACGGGAACGCCGGCCAGGGTTGATAAGAGAAGCATTGATTTTACAAAGATGGAGGAACAATTTGGAGATGAGCGGGTCATTCCTTTCTCTTTTTCAACGGATCCGGAGTCCGTACAGAAAGAACAGGTGTCTTGTTGGCTGACTTATACGAATGAAAAGACCCATGAAATTATCAGAGAAAATCTGGACCGTTCTCCGTTGTTTTCAGGAATGATCGAGGGAACAGGACCGAGATATTGTCCGTCGATTGAGGACAAGGTGGTAAAATTTGCAGATAAGAACCGGCACCAGGTGTTTATTGAGCCGGAAGGACTGGACACCAACGAAATGTATGTGGGAGGGATGTCAAGCTCTCTTCCGGAAGATGTTCAGTATGCGATGTACCGCAGCGTGCCGGGGCTTGAACATGCGAAAATTGTAAGAAATGCGTATGCCATCGAATATGATTGTATTGATGCGACACAGCTAAAAGCTTCATTGGAATTTAAAGAGATTGACGGGCTATTTTCTGGTGGGCAGTTTAATGGAAGTTCAGGATATGAGGAGGCAGCAGCGCAGGGGCTTGTAGCGGGTATTAATGCGGCGAGAAAGCTGCAGGGCAAGGAAGGGATCATCATTGACCGTTCCGAGGGATATATCGGAGTTCTGATTGATGATCTGGTCACAAAAGAGAGTCATGAGCCGTATCGAATGATGACTTCCAGAGCAGAATACCGTCTGCTTTTAAGACAGGATAATGCAGATCTCAGACTGACAAAGATCGGATATGAAGTCGGGCTGATCGAGGAGGAGCGCTATCAGAACCTGCTGAAAAAAGAAGAGCAGATTCAAAAAGAGATCGAGCGTGTGGAAAGTGTGCATGTGGGAACGACCAAAGAAGTACAGGAGCTTCTGGAGTCCTGCGGAAGTACACCGCTTGTTTCAGGCGCGTCTCTGGCTGATCTGATCCGTCGTCCGGAGCTTAGCTATGAAATCCTTGCCTCAGTGGATAAAATGCGTCCAGAGCTTAAATACGATGTTGCAGAGCAGGTGAATATTAACATTAAGTATGAAGGTTATATCAAACGGCAGAAAAAGCAGGTAGAGCAGTTTAAAAAACTGGAGAAAAAGCGGATTCCTGCAGATATTAATTATGAAGAGGTACAGAGTCTGCGATTAGAGGCAAAGCAGAAATTGTCGCAGATCCGACCGGCATCCATCGGGCAGGCATCCCGGATATCCGGGGTATCTCCGGCAGATATTTCGGTTCTGCTGGTGTATCTGGAGAGCAGATGAGAGAACAGGAGAGTGTATGGAAAATAAATTTGAACAGCAATTAAGCCAGCTGGATATCCGGCTGACAGAACGCCAGAAAGAGCAGTTTCATCAGTATTATGAGCTTCTGGTGGAGTGGAATAAGGTGATGAACCTGACAGGGATCACCGAGTATGATGAAGTAAATGAGAAACATTTTGTGGACAGCCTTGCAATTGTAAAAACAGTGGATATGAATCAGGTAAATTCTGTGATTGACATCGGAACCGGCGCGGGATTTCCGGGACTGCCGTTAAAGATTGCCTTTCCTCATCTGAAAGTCGTATTGTTGGATTCTCTGAAAAAAAGAATTAATTTTTTAGATGCCGTAGTAGAAAAATTAGGGCTCGAAGATGTGGAAACGCTTCATGGAAGAGCAGAAGATTTTGCAAAGCAGACAGCATACAGAGAACAATTTGACCTGTGTGTGTCCCGTGCAGTGGCAAATCTGTCAACCTTGAGTGAATACTGCATTCCATATATACGAGTAGGCGGGATGTTCGTATCCTATAAATCAGGAACTGTTGAAGACGAATTGAAACAATCGGAAAAAGCAGTGTCTCTTCTTGGTGGAAAAATTGAGAAAACAGTAAAGTTTCAGCTGCCGGATACCGAGATTGGACGTTCTTTTGTGAAAATAAAAAAGATTTCTGAGACACGAAAAAAATACCCGAGAAAAGCAGGACTTCCAGCAAAAGAACCATTGTCATAAAACAAGAGAGAAATAAAAAAATTATTCTTTAAAAATCAAGAAGTAAACAAAAAGGATGTAAAGTATTTTAATTGTACAACAATTTAAAAGTTTACATCCTTTTTTTACGTTATTCACAGTTTATCCACCAAAAAAGAAGAGTTATCCACATTATTTTGTGGATAACTCTTCTCCGTTGTTGATATCAAATAAAATTTCAACCTGTTCTAAAAACGTTTCAGGGTCTTCCAGATGTGGAAAACGTTTGGTATGATCAATTTCTTGAATTTCAATAGAAGGCATATAATTTTGATATTGGTTTGCAATTAGTGCATATTCTGGATTTGCATTCCCTACAATAATAAACACGCTGTTGTTAATTCGATTTAAAGAATACATCACATTTGCATTTGTAAAGCGAGATTTGATGCTGGAATACAGATATTTTCCGGCAGTATTGTCTGTATGTGCAGCTTCAAAAAAGGTCTTTACTGTATTTGTATCAATTTTCTTGAAATCATAGTATCCATTTAAGTGTAAATCTTTTTCGATGGTTCGTTTATTAAAGCGTAAATTGTAAAGAAATGTTCCTACAACAGGCATGTTAATACAATGCTGTTTTAACTTTGTACGCTTTGTCGGTATTTTTGAAAGTTCAATCAAATCACCAGGATTAATTAAAAGAACTTTGTCAATAATTGAGTGATCATTAGCACATGCCATTAAGACAAAAGAACCGGATTCCCCCATTGCGATAATATCAGTTTTTTCACCAATGATATGTTTAATAAAATCAGTGATTAACTGGACATAAAGATAATTTGTATAGGTCAAATAGGGTTTGTCCGAGCGTCCACAGCCTAATAAATCAATTGTGTATACAGTATTTGTTTTAGATAATTGATCTACAATCTGGTTCCATTCATAGGAAGAACTGCAGACGTTTAGATCATGGATCAAGAGAAGAGGAGATCCACTTCCTGTTTTGTGGTAGCAAATGCGTCCAAAACGCCAGTCATAATATTCTGTATTTTTGTCAGACAGTATTTCATCTATTGTAGACATATAGTAAACGAAACGATTAACGATATGCATAGAAGCAACGGTTAATCCTGTCAGGATCGTACAAGTTTTCAAATTTTTCTTCCAGTTCAAAATGATACCCTCCTTTATAATTCCATTTATACTTTCTTATTATACTACAGGAGAGGTGTCAAATAAAGAAAATTTGAAAAATTCTGTGAGACAAACAGTAAACAGCCAATGTTTCACGTGAAACATTTTGGATTAATGAAAAATCTATCTGAAAAGTAGTTTTTATGATACAATGAGAAATAGTTTAAATTTAATAGAGGAGAGGAAAAGCTGAATTAGGTCTATGCGGGAAATGAAGAAGAAATTGTGCCGGAAACAACTATTTGGACAAACTTGGCACAAAAATAAATGGAACGGTAGATGTATGCTAAATCACAAAATGATTATAAGAATTATAGTCAAAAATGTTTCACGTGAAACATTTTAAAAAGTAGAGAAAAAGTATTGAATACGAAATATCTAGTGTAAACAGTAACATTTCATAAAAATCACAATGTTTCACGTGAAACATTGTATAGATAATAAAAGTAAAAGGTGATATAATAAGAACGTGTTCAATGAAAGGAGTACGAATATGGGAAGAATTATAGCGATTGCAAATCAAAAAGGTGGAGTAGGTAAAACTACAACAGCTATCAATTTATCAGCTTCACTTGCAAGTCTTGGACAAAAAGTTCTGGCACTTGATATGGATCCACAGGGAAATATGACCAGTGGATTAGGAGTGGATAAAGACGAAGCAGAAAAGACAATCTATGATATGATTATTGGACAAGCCGGTATCGAAGAAGTAATACAGAAAGATGTAATGGGAAATCTGGATATTCTTCCTACTAATATAGATTTGTCAGCGGCTGAAATTGAACTAATAGGAGTGGAAAATAAAGAATTTATAGTTCAGAAAGAAGTTCACAAGATAAGAGATAGATATGACTTTGTTGTTATCGATTGTCCGCCGTCGTTAAGCATGCTTACTATTAATGCTATGACAACGGCTGATTCTGTGTTAGTTCCAATTCAGTGTGAGTATTATGCGTTGGAAGGCTTAAGTCAGCTGATACATACAGTAGAACTGGTAAAAGAACGTTTAAATCCAGTGATTGAGATAGAAGGTGTGGTGTTTACGATGTATGATGCCAGAACCAATCTGTCATTGCAGGTAGTGGAAAATGTCAAAGATAATCTAGAACAGAATATCTATAAAACGATTATTCCAAGAAATGTCCGGCTGGCAGAGGCGCCAAGTTATGGTATGCCAATAAATTTATATGACCCAAAATCTTCAGGAGCAGAAAGTTATTTGTTATTGGCTGAAGAAGTGATCAATAAAGGAGAAGAATAAAATGGCAGTGAAAAGAAATGGACTTGGAAAGGGGTTAGACAGTCTGATTCCAAACAAGACAGTGAAGACAACAGAAAAACAGGCTAATAAAACTCAAAAAGAAAAAGTAAAAGTGGAAAAATCCGGGGAGACTATAGTAAAGATTACTCAGGTAGAACCAAA
>OHQZ01000622.1_pt1 | contig 13165 bp, 12 predicted proteins | sample 1578281 | NCBI WGS metagenome assembly OHQZ01 (sample SAMEA3879589, study PRJEB24766) | human gut metagenome | biome: human-associated habitat; feature: feces | place: USA | collected 1985/1987
CAGGTACTGCTATACTGCATTTTTCATTTTTCAGGAATGACAATATTCCGCACATAATCTGTATCTGTCAGTAAGCCATCTCCGCTTTTCTTGTTTGTAAAGGAAGCGGTCCCATTCTGATTTCCGGACAGATCAAACTGAACAGCATTTCCCTTTACAGTTCCATTTACTACCTGGTCAATTTTCTCCAGTTTATACCGCATAACTTTACTCTCCTGAACCTGGTATTTCCCTGCCGGAAGTGCGAATACAGCCCTTTTGCTTACATCTGCCCGGATGTCTGTGTTTTCTTTTGTAAATTCCACAGTTTTAGAGTAAATACGTTCTTCTCCATCCAGATCTGTTCCTTTCACCGTGAATGTAAAGGCCGGATTTCCCTGTCCCCAGACAATTTCATCTCCATGAAGAATTTTGTTTATTGTAAGAGTCACCATCTTCACATCTGTCATCTGGAACTTCTGAACTCCAGATGTACTTTTTACCGTACAAATCACCGGTTTTCCTTTTTTGTAACCGGAAGGAGCTGTTATTTCTGTAAGTACATATTCTCCGGCTGGCAGTTTATTAATCCTATGAGCAGTTTTCCCGGACGTCCAGGTGTCGATCACTTTTCCGCTTTTATCCGTCAACTGCATAACAGCTCCTGCAACAGCTTCACCAGTCACCTTATCCGTCTTTAAAAATTCCGCTTTTATATAACGGTTTTCAATTACCATTGTATAACCTTGCTCATTCTTTACCAATCCATTTGCATCCACAGTAAATTTATAAACTGTGTTATCTAAAACATATCCGGCAGGTACTGCTGTCTCCTGTATACAATATGTTGCAGGTGACAGCCCTTCCAATTTTATTAATCCGTTTTTGTTTGTTGTGTATGTTGTTCCCGCCGAATCTGCATTTGCACTGCTTTCCCATAAACGGAATTTTACGCCTTCAATAGGAGGACGATTTCCTCCTGCTTCTTCCGTTTCTGTTACTTTTTTGATGTACAGATGCATTTTCTGATTTCTGACAAGGATCGCTTTTTCAGGCTCTGTTTTGCTTAAATTCGCCTCAAATACCTGCCGGCTGATTGCATATCCCTCCGGTGGTCTTACCTCACTTACCTTATATTTTCCAAGATAAATATCTTTTGAAATGGCTGTTCCATTTCTATCCGTTACTATAGTATCTGCTACAGTCCCAGCTCTCAGCAAAATATTTCCAGAAGCAGAACGGATGTCCTCCAAAGCTGTGATCTGAAATTTTCCATTCTGCAGTGCCTTTCCTGTCTCATCCACTTTTCTTATAGTAATATGACCTTTTGGAACTTTTTCCTTTACAATCACCCTGGTCTTTTCTGTATTTTTTGATGTGGAAGAAGGTTCTCCTCCAATCCAGTTAAAAGTACTTGTAGCAATATTGTATATATGGGCTTCCAGTACATCCGGATTTTGATTTGCTACATAGTACTGCTGTAAGTCACTGTTACTCTTCAATCCAACAGTAAGTAAAAGACGCACGGATTTTCCATAACAGCGCTCTGGCAATTCTGCCACAGAAGACAAGGTAATCGAATTTCCAGCAACATTCAGACTCCAATCTCCGCGTACACTGTCAGAAGCGCCAAATGAAGCTTCTACTGTCTGATCAAGATATATCTGAACCCCTTTCAGTTCAAAACAGTCTGCCAAAGTATCCTGGATTTTAAATTTGGAAATTTTCCATTCTCTTTTATTGGAAGGAATTTCCTGAACAATTTCAAACACACTTTCAAAATCTCTGCCATTATACTCTGCAGTAACTATTCTCTGATTTTCCCTTAGAATCCATTTTTGAGGATTCTTTGGTTCGGTTCTGTTTACGCTTGCCCTATCTGCAACATTGTTCGAGGTAATTGTTACAGCCTGCGAGTCTCCTTTATGCTGTGTCGTAACAGTAAAATGATTGCTGGTCACATAAGAAGCTACAGTTCCGTTATAAGTACAGGAAATCTCTCCTGGTACCATTCTGGCGTTAAAAATCACATCATAGGATTTCCCATAAAATCCTCTGTCACCAAGAGCAGCTTCTGTTGCCTTTAAGGTAATGTTCTTTCCATTTACAGATATCTGGAACCGTCCATCCACTCTGTTCTGCCCGTTTTCATAAACCTCCGCTGTTGCAGCTGTCAATTCTGCTCCCGCAGGCAATGTATCTGCAATTTCCATTCTGGTCATATACCCGCCAAATTCATTATCCGGCACATTTATATTCAGTTTATATTTATACTCACTGTCCGGACCTGGAAGAAGAAGGTCTTCTCTCCATACCCCATCCTGCAAATTGGCAGTATACTTCTTTACAGAAGCATTCACTACTTTGTTTTTATATCTTGTACAATCTGTAGTCACTTCATCTGACCAGGAAGTTCCTGCGAGCCCATTTATATGCTGACAGGTAATCGAAGCCTTATTTTTTACCTCATAACGGTAACTGTCACCACTGTAAACCGGTGTTATTTCAGTAGGATCCATTCTCACTTTTATCTGAAACTCATATGTTTTTCCATAAAAGTCCGCCTGTGACAATGCTGCCTGTGTAGCCTGAAAATTTATCACATCCCCATCTGTAGAAATACTAAACCATGAGGTTACATCATTCTCTGAAGGCAGCATCTTTACAGCTGCGTAACCAGCGAAATCGACTCCTGCCGGCAGGGTATCACTGACTTCGCAAGAGCTGTAATAATACGCTGAATGCTCTTCCGGGATATCTGTCTGCAAGGTATAATAAAATTCCGAGGTACTGTCAGACAAGGTGTTTGACGTTCCCTGGGAAGCCAGTGTATTTCCAGTCTTTTTTACAAGGCCAGGATACTCTACCGGACCATAGCCTTTCGCATCCCAGTTAAGTCCGGCAGACGTTTTACAGGTTCCAGTCTGTACATCAGCAAATACACTTTTGATCCTGCTTGCTGTTTCAATAGAATAAGCTCCGCAACCAGGCCGCAGAATTGCCAGATAGAAGCCGGATGAATTGTCCAGCTCATAAACAACTGTATTTTGCGGAATCTCTCCGTCAACGGCAGGTGCCGGTGCGGTAAGAACTTCAAAGTTTTTGGAAAATAAAGTTTTCTTCACTACATTTACTACAGAATCAGTTGTCGCATACCGGTGTCCTATAGAACCATTCTGAAGATTGATTCCAAATCTCTGGTACAAATCAATATCCAGCCATCGAAAACGATAGTTGCCTGCAACCGGAATATCTGTACCGCTTTTTACAATATCAATTTTGATTTCCTGTGCAGAGAGCTCATCCTTAAAGCTGATCCACAATTCATTTGAATTGCTGACACCAAACATAGGATAAATTCCCGTTATTTTATTTCCCTTGTAATCGTAGGTATAATCCTGATAATTATTACAGGTAAGAAGAAGGTCTACCTTCGTATTTGCTTCTTTATTGTATCCTACATGTGTAACACGAAAACCAAATTTTCCTTTTGCATTGTTATTAAGTGGAACAAAATACGGTCCCTCTACCATTGCTCCCTGCTTCATTCCTGAAATAACGTCATTTCCTGCATTGTTCCATGAATAAACCTGGGTATCCGCATTCCAGCCAAGTCTTGTATATTTGCTGCTGAAAAGCGTACTTCCATTTGCAACAGCGGTAAAACCGCCCTTTCCTTCTCTTACAGGAGTTCCTTCCTGTGCATAATTTTCCGGAGCAACATATGCATCAATCAAGTCATCTGTGCTGCCATCTTCAAGCACTTCCAGACCATCTTGAAAAAACATGGAATCCTCTCCTGAAGTTTCCATTTCCTCCAAAGAAGACAAAAATTCTCCATCCTCATTTGCAATCAGTCCACTCTGAAAAAATTTCTCCTCTTCTGAAACATTCCTGTCGGCTTCTGTACTGTCTGTTTCTGTACTATCTGTTTCTGCCCCATCCATTTCATCATGAGCAGGATTTTCTTCACATTCAGCTTCTTCAGGCGCTGTATTGTCTTGCATTACTTCCTGCGCTTCCGTTTCAGTTGACACCTTCTCATCTTCCTGTGCCCTTACTGCCCAGCCAGGATAGGAGAACGCTACAGGCACAGCCAGAGCCGCGGCCAATATAGTTTTTTTCAGATTTCTTTTTCTCATCCCCTCGCCTCCTTCTGGTCAATATCAGCCTGTTTCAAATATTCCTGATAGATTTCTTTCATGGTTTTGCTTCCATCCTGTTCCTGAATAACGCTGGCAATCACAGGTACATCATAGCTTACACTTGCATCCAATTCCCCCTCTAAATAGGAAACAGCAGCAAGTTTTCGAAATAGCGGTGTAGTGGATTCTCCTGGGTTTAAAACACTTTTATAGCCGTAAATATATTTTTTGTTTCCTGAGGTTTTCTCCTGATAAAGAAGAGTCCACTTCGTCTCGTCTGCCTGAAATGTAAACAATTCTCTGTTTTCTCTTATTGTTTTTCTGCCTGTACTGCCATCCAGAACAGCTATACTTCTCATAGGAACATTTACCTCCAGAAAAACATTTGCACTGTTTTCCCCTATATTTTTTACAACCGGATCTTTTTCCAGGATCTGACCGGGATAAACCTTTGACGCTTTTTGCGTATCCCAGTGGGCTTCTGTAAGCTGCGCCTTTACAGATCCTGCCGTAAAAACATTCTTTACTTCGCCGGCAGATTTGCTTAAATACGCAGCTGTTCCCCCGGCAAAAGACATAGTTCCGACAAGCAGCCCCATAACTGCCAAAAAGCTTCTTTTTTTCCTCAACTTATCTCACTCTCCTTTTTGTCTGCCCTTCAAAAATTTCTGTTGCCAGATAAATTGCAAACAGGAAAAAGACTGCCGCAATTTTACCCGTTCTGCTTCCTGTAAAGTTCAGCACATATCCGGCAAAAGGGATGCAAAATACAACCGTGCCCTGCAGATTTTCCCACTTTACCGGTTTTGTATCCTGATATTGATTGGAATCCCCTTTTGTTACAAAAAAATGCTTTTCCTTATTGTTTTCAGCTACCCGGTGTGTAATCATTGTTCTCCCTTGTTCTGTGGTAAATGTAATGATCTCCCCTTTTTCTACTTTTTCCGGCTCCTTTTCCTTCACATATATGGCACTTCCAACTGGCAAATCAGGGCTCATGCTTCCAGACATTACGCTGTAACATTTCATGCCATATATCTGGGGAAACGAAAGTCCGACTAACAAAATGACAAAAATCACCCATATGATTTTCAACAGACCTTTTCCCCAGATTTTTAATCTCATCTGTCTTTTTCCTTTCTGTACAGTTTTCTTGCAGTTACTGCAAGAACCACCGCAGCTGCAAATAGCGCAAACCATCTTGCCAGCAGATTTGTGTTATCTCCGGTTTTAGGGCTTGCAGACGCAGTTGCATACACTTTTTCTCCTGCTGCTCCATTTAAGCTTTCCCCTCCACCGTTGTATCCACTTCCACCACTGTTTCCGTTTTCGCCATACTTTCCATTTCCGCTTTTATTTCCACTTCCGCCGTTATTTCCGTTATTTCCGTCATCTCCATTGTTCTCATCGTCATTGTGCCCCCGGTCACCATTTCCATTTTGACCGGAAGATGAATCCGAAGAGGCCTGACTCGCAGAAAATACCCATTTCACTTTTCCCAACAGTTCCTGATATTCATTATCCATCTCTTCACTTAAAGACAATTTTACAATCAGATTTTTTCCTGCTCCTGGTTTAAACTCACCAAGGGAAATGTCTTTTTTCATGCTCCAGCCTTTTTTCGTCAGATTTCCATCTACAGTTCCATGATAAAGAACTTTATTGTTCTCCAGAATTTCAATCTTTGCATAACTGGTAAGAAGCTTCCGTATCAGCTCCAGATTCTTTTTGCTGTACTTGTTCTGTTTGGCAGCTTCCGCCCGAAGGCTCATCTTAATGTTTAAATCCGAGTTATTAGCAAGCCTTATTGTCTGGCTTCTTGTACATCCAGGCTGCAGGTTCTTAAAATTTGCAAACAGATCTGTTTTCTCGCCGCCAATGATCAGCTTATGATTTTTGTCAAAAATCACACTGGTAACAACTTCGCAAGTACATGGCTGATAGGTAATTCCAAGATCCTTCTCATTTTTTCCCCATATTGCTTTCATTTCGCCGCTCTCTGCCTGTATACTCTCCAGATTTACAATAATTCTTGCCTCTTTGTTCTTATAACGGTTGTCTGCTTTTTCAGAGAGATAGTAGCTGTCCATCAGAGGCTTTTTCGTGGTTTTTCCTGCCGGCAATACATCCTTATAGTACCAGTAGCCGTCCTCACACAGCTTCCAGAGATCGGTGTTGTAATGAATTTCGATCATCTCAGGATCCAGTTCCCGATTTTCCAGAAACTGACCGGTTTCACTGATACTCCCAAACACTCTTCCAATTTTTATCCGGACAAAGGAATCCACAGTTCCTTCATTTTTTATATTTACCTCTTTCACCACTTTCTGTCCCGGATCTACATGATCTGGCCTTACATAATTTTCCTGTATGGAATTTTTGTAAGAGGACATGGACAGCAGATTTACTGCATATTCAGATACATTCCAGGCAGCCAGCGCAGTACCGCATGCAAGCAGCAGTACTGCCACCACAGTTATGCAGATACTTGTGCACTTATGCTTCTTCATGGTATCTCTTCCTTTCTGATCAGTTCTCACTGCCGCGGTTTATTTCCTGCAAGGTTCCTCCTTTAATTTCTTCATCCAACATGCGGTAAGCTTCTGACTGGGTAGCAAATCCTTTGCTCTGAATTGCCTGTGCTGTTACTTTCAGCTGATAATTTCCAACTTTCTGCATCTGTGTCTGGTTCCAGTCTGTAGGAATCGCAATATTGGTAAACAGGGTAGACTCCTCTCCAATATTTAAAATTCCATCCCCTTTTGCTCCCATATAATTGAAAACAAGTTTTGAAGCAGTGGAGCGTGCCGTGTCCTTTGTCCACAATGGATTTACCATTGGATAGGCTGCCAGCTGTGCAAGGTTGTAGCCAGGAATCCTATCCTGAATCAGTCCGGTAGCCTTACCTTCTTTTTTGTCATATCCACCGGTAAAAGTCTTATCAAAATAAATGGTTTTATAAATCAGATTCAACGCCTGATCGTCTGTGATCGGTGTCCCCTGACTATTCAGAATGTCCACACTCATTCTCACATAACAGGGCTCGTCCCCGTTTTTGTCGGAGGTGATGTTCTTTACAGTTGGATTTTTGTATACCGTGTATCCCGGATACATATTCTTTCCATCGTTTTCATTTGGATCCCAGTCCGGTTCTTTCAGACCAATATCAAGGTCCCCTGTGGTAAAAACATTGGTCTGCACAGAATTTTCCGTGAAATAAGCCATTGTGTTTCCAATTCCAAATAACATGGCACATGAAAGTACTCCCGCAAATAATACATTTCTTTTTCCTCTGCTCATTTTCATATTTTCTCTTCCTTTCTCTCATTAAAAATGAAACAATCCTGCTTCATACGCACTTTTTGGATTGTTAAGACCAAAATATTCTTCTCCTGTCATCTGCTGAAGAATCTGTCCGGAAATCTTAATTTCCACCCCGCCCATTTCCTGAATCCAGGTCTGCCTGCGGTTATTTACCTTTTTATCCACCCAGACCTTTGTAAATAGAGGAACAGTTGTTTCTCCTGTACCATTCAGGTTCCTTTTCAAAACTTTCGAGTAGTAAAAATACTGTACAGGGTCTGTCTTTTTCTGCTCAGCAAATCGCACCCATTCTCCTTTAGCGGCATCATCACTGTTATAATCAATGGTATAAACTTGGACTACTTTTTCCATATCCTGAGCGCTTAAGACTTTTCCTCTTTTGCTCTTATCCGGGCAATTCTGACTGTAAACGAACTCACATTTCAATGCTGCAAGCTCATTCATATTCAGTTCTGATGTATTGGTTATCTGAGGATCTTTTGCAACAGAAGAACCTGGAACAGTAAGTAATCCTTTCTGTGGATTCCATGACGGCTCTGTAAGAACTGCATCCAGGCCTTTTTCCCCGGCAAATGTCAGCCTGTTTGCAACTTGTCCTGTGTCACCAAGATAAGCAAGTGTGCCGCCAGTTCCCACAGCCAGACATAACCCGGTTCCAAAGATCAGTGCTGCCTTTTTCATTTTTTTCATGTGCACCTCCTTACAGTCTTGCAAAGGCTTCTTCCGGAGAAGAAAATCCTTCGCTCTGAACCGACTCTTCATACACAAGAATATCAAATGGAACTAAATCTTCTTTTTTTACTGTGTTTTTTATAACAATATTATCAAAAACCGTATCTGTTCGCTGTCCTGGCTGAAGCTGTTTCTGATAATAATAGTATCCGTCTTCTCCTGTTTTCCAACTGTCTTTTATCTTAAGAGGCTCACACTGCGCCTGTGCATCCAGATTGCTGAATACTACCCTGACCCGGACATATACCGGAATCACAGAATCATTTACAATACATGGCTTTTTCTTTATGACCGATCCTGGTCCAGGATCGGCCGGAGGATCAAACTCTTCTTCAATGTGTGTCTTATTCTCCACTATCTTTATCCTGTTAACAGTTTCCTGGCGGTCAATTAAATAGGCATACACCATAGAACCTGCTGCTCCCGCCAAAAGGCAGAACGCTAGTACAAACAGCATCCATTTCTTTCTCATGGATCAATCACGGCAGGAACCGTTCCTGCTTACTCCTTTCCTCCTGGAATTTCTGTTATTTTGCAGACCTGCTGCAAAACAGCTACTGCTCAAAAAGACCAGTAACCATAAAATCAGCACATGGGTACCACCTCCTTTACAAAGAACCAGAACGGTCATATCTGTCATTAGGGATTTTTTCGAAAATTAAATAGTAAAAAGAATAAAAGATTTGATTTATAATAAATAGAAACTATAATTATTAATATTTTAACAATTTCTAAGATACAATAATTAATTAAATGGATTTTAATAACTGAATTAACAAATTTGAATTAAAGATTAAATTGACGCGTCTTCTGTGACGCATTGATTAATTGATATGATAACATGTTTTTTGAAAAAGTCAATACAGGAAATAGAATTTTTCTATTTCCTGTACCAGCTCCTGGACTAGAAAAGGCTCTAGCTTATTACCTCGCGGATTTTGGAGCGAATTCTCTGCAGAGCATTATCAACAGATTTTGGAGATTTATTCAGGATTCCTCCAATTTCCACATATCCTTTTCCCTTCAGATACAAATCCAGCACTTTATTTTCCATAGGACTTAAATAATCTGAAATTCTTTTCCGAAGATCCTCTGTAGTCTCCTGATCAATAATGATAGATTCCGGATTCTCCACGCTCAGTTCCCAGATTGGACTGCTTTCATCCTCCTGATTCAACGATACATAGGAATTCAGAGGCTGGTGCTTCTGGCGGTTAGAATTCTGAATGGCACTGTATATCTGCCTGTCAATACACACTCTGGCAAAAGTTGCAAAAGATGCCTCCTTATCTGTCTGAAAATCCCGGACTGCTTTAAACAAACCGATCATTCCTTCCTGAATCAGGTCATCTGTATCTCCTCCGATGAGGAACATGGCCCGGGCTTTCTGACGCACCAGCCCCTTATATTTCTCCATCAGATAATCTTCTATGGCTGTCTCTCCAGCCCGCAGACGGGCAATCAGTTCTTCATCACTTACACCATCGAACTTTCCCATATTTCCTCCGGATTTTATTTCATTCTCTGGCGAACCACCTCATAGGCAAGGATTCCTGCTGCAACAGACGCATTCAGAGAATCAATATCTCCCTTCATAGGAATAGCTGCCACAAAGTCACATTTTTCCTTTACAAGACGGCTCACGCCCTCTCCCTCATTTCCGATTACCACACCCATAGGACCGGTAAGATTCAGATTGTACATCAGATCTCCGCCCATATCTGCGCATACGAACCACATACCCTCTTTTTTCAGCTCTTCGATGGTCTGTCCAAGATTAGATACCTTGGCAACTGGTGTGTAGTTCAAAGCCCCTGCAGAAGTTTTTGCAACTGTTGATGTAAGCCCTGCCGCATGTCTTTTCGGAATGATAACACCATGTGCGCCTGCAAGGTTGGCAGTACGGATAATAGCTCCCAGATTATGGGGATCTTCGATATCATCAAGAAGAAAAATGAAAGGTGCTTCTCCTTTTTCCTTTGCTTTATTTAAAATATCCTCAACTGTGGAATATTCATATGCAGCCACCTGCGCGATCACGCCCTGATGGGCGCCTGTCTCACTTAACTGATCCAGACGCTCTTTCTGTACAAAATTAATGATCGTATCTTTTTTTCTTGCCTCACGGATAATGGTGCGTACTGGTCCATCCTGGCATCTGTCCAGAACAAAAAGCTTGTCCACGCATTTTCCTGAGCGAAATGCCTCTAATACCGCATTTCTTCCTTCAATCTGCTCGCTCATTTGCAGCCTCCTGTCTCTTATTGCCTTTGTAAAATCATTGCTGTTGTTCTTTATAAATTCTCTTCCGGAATTCCTTTTCTCACCAGTTCCACAATTCTGGAATAATCTTCTTTCAGGTACAAATATCCCATCAGTGCCTCAAATCCTGTAGCCCTGCGGTAATCTGCCATTGTAGCATGCTTGGCCATTGTAGGGGAATGTGCATTTCTGCCTCTTTTATAGACAGCCAGTTCTTCTTCTGTAAGATCAGGTTCCAGAAGCTCCATCATCTTTGACTGCGCTCCTGCCTTTACCAGGCTGCTGGCCTTTTTATGAAGCTGATTCACCGGACAGTTGCCTTTTTTAACAAGGATTGTCCGGATCACCAGTTCATAAACACCATCTCCAATATAAGCCAGTGTCAGCGGGGAATAGGTTCGCAGATCCCTGTCTTTCAGTTCAAACAGTTCTTTTAATTCACTTAAGCCCGTTTCCATTTTACTCCTTCACGTGTATCTTTAAGAATGATTCCCTTTGCAAGGAGTTCATCACGAATCTCATCTGCTCTTGCAAAATTCTTTGCCTTTCTTGCCTCCTGGCGCTCTGCAATCAGATCTTCGATTTCTTTATCCAGAATTTCTTCTTTCTTCACAGCAGCAAGTCCAAGCACATCACAAAGCTTCACAAGAATTTCAAGAATTCCTTCTGCAAAAGCGGCGCTGCTTTCTTCTGTTACATTTGTATTGGCAAATTTGACCAGTTCAAATACAGCTGCAAGCGCATCAGCTGTGTTGAAATCGTCTTCCATTGCTTCTTCAAATTTCTTTACATATCCTTCTGCCTCTGCAAGAAGTTTCTTCTCAGCCTCAGTAAGTTCAACAGCAGATGCCTTCTCCTTACGGTCTTTCAGGCGTCCTGCTGCCTCTGTAATTCTCTCAAGGGCATTCTTGGAAGACTCCATAAGATCAGCACTAAAGTTCAGCGGACTTCTGTAGTGTGCATTCAGCATGAAGAAACGAAGCACCTGCAGGTCATACTGCTCGCTGATCTCACGCACAGTACGGAAGTTTCCAAGGGACTTGGACATTTTACGGTTATCAATATTCAAGAATGCATTGTGCATCCAGTATCTTGCAAAAATTTTGTCATTGCAGCATTCGCTCTGTGCGATTTCATTCTCGTGATGCGGGAAAATAAGATCCTCACCACCGGCATGGATATCAATCTCGTCTCCAAGATATTTCTTAGACATAACAGAGCACTCAATGTGCCAGCCCGGACGGCCATCGCACCACGGAGAAGTCCAGTATGGTTCCCCTTCTTTCTTCGGTTTCCAGAGTACGAAATCCAGCGGATCTTCTTTTTCATCTTCTCCGGTCACCAGAAGGGAGCGTTCACCGGAACGGAGATCGTCTAAGTTCTTGTGAGACAATTTACCATAATCCTTAAATTGTCTGGTGCGATAATATACGGTTCCGTTTTTCTCGTAGGCGTAGCCTTTGTCGATCAACGTCTGGATCATATCTACCATGCCGCAGATTTCCTCTGTTGCCAGCGGATGCTTTGTTGCCGGTTTTACATTCATTCCGGCCATATCTTTCTTACATTCAGCAATAAAGCGTTTGGAAACCTCGTCTGCTGATGTTCCCTCTTCAATCGCTTTGTTGATGATTTTATCATCCACGTCTGTGAAGTTAGACACGTAATTTACATCGTATCCTTTGTATTCAAAGTAACGGCGCACAGTATCAAACACGATCATCGGTCTCGCATTTCCGATATGGATAAAGTTATAAACCGTTGGACCGCACACATACATTCTTACTTTCCCTTCTTCCAACGGTACAAATTCTTCTTTTTGTCTTGTCAGTGTATTGTAGATTTTCATTTTTCTTTTTCCCTTCTGATTGCTTCTGAATTTTGATAATGTATAATAAATGTTTCCAGTGCCTGTCGTAATTCAGCATTCTCTCTTGCTAGCTTTTCGATATCCATATCGACTGGATTTGGAAGATCGATCTGGTCAAGCACAATACTCTGAATGCGATTGACTCTCTCTCCATCCTGTTTAACTACCTTACCTGGAACTCCGACAACAGTGGAATTCGGCGGTACATCAGATACAACAACACTTCCTGCACCAATCTTTGAGTTCTTTCCAATTGTAATAGATCCCAAAACCTTAGCACCTGAACTGATCATAACATTATCTTCGATCGTTGGATGACGTTTTCCAGTTTCATTTCCAGTTCCACCTAATGTAACACCTTGATATAAGGTCACATTATTTCCAATGATCGTCGTCTCGCCAATGACCACTCCATGCCCATGGTCAATAAAGAACCCTTCTCCGATCTGTGCACCTGGATGAATCTCAATTCCAGTCTTTCTCACCGCTCTCTGGGACACCCAACGGGCTAAGAAATAATGTCTCTTCACATAGAACCTGTGCGCTACCCGGTAACAGAGAATCGCCTTAAAACTGGGATACAGCAATACTTCCATATTTGATTTGATTGCCGGGTCCCGTTCTCTGATGACTTTAATTTCTTCTTTGATGTAAGACAACATTCCCATAAATTCTCTCCTCCTGCTTAACAGAATCTTTTTCCTGTTCACGAATGGATTTTACTTTGTGCATTGGAGACATTTCTGAAAAATTAAAAAACTTCGTCTCCTGCAATATCAAGAGACGAAGTTAACTCCGCGGTTCCACTCTTATAGAAGATATCAAACATCTTCCACTCGATACACGTAACGTG
>OHQZ01000626.1_pt1 | contig 13091 bp, 10 predicted proteins | sample 1578281 | NCBI WGS metagenome assembly OHQZ01 (sample SAMEA3879589, study PRJEB24766) | human gut metagenome | biome: human-associated habitat; feature: feces | place: USA | collected 1985/1987
TTCTGCAGCAGGCTCATGTCACCTTCATAAAACAATATCCACGGCGGACAGGCAAGCCTTCGCAGCTTGTCGGGATAGGCCTGATCAGCAATCGTCACATAGCTTCCCTCATACGCCATCCGTGTCCAGGGCTCCTGCCTGTCCAGCGCAAGCTTCATCTTTTTCCAGTCGCCTTCATAGCGCAGTGCATAGCACAATAGTTGTTCTCTCATAATATCACCTCATATGTATATACGAAATGAACATCAAAAACTCCTAAAAAAAACAGGAATTTTTTCCTGCTTTTCATGAAAAACATCTGTGCTAAGGTACTCCGCGTGTCTCACTCAGCCCTTTTTCGGCTTAATGACTTCTTCCAGCGCATCCTTCGCTGCATCATCTACCAGAATTTCTCTGGCACTTGTCAGGAAGGAAGCCATATTCTGCATTTCGCTTGGCACAACAATCTTGGTCGCTTTGCCATCCGCCATTTTCTCATAGGTTTCCAGACTCTTCAGACTCAGATATTCCTTCGTCGGGTTGGCATTCTTAATCATCTCAATACCACGGGCCTGTGCTTCATAAATACGCTCCATTGCACGTGCCTGTCCTTCCGCTTCCGCAATCATTGCTTCCTTCTTTGCATTAGCACGCAGCACCATCGCTTCCTTTTCACCCTCGGCAGTCAGGATATTGCTTCGTTTTTCACCCTCTGCACGAAGGATGGATTCACGTCGTTCACGCTCTGCACGCATCTGCTTTTCCATCGCTTCCTGAATATCGCGCGGCGGGATGATGTTTTTAACCTCTACACGGTTCACCTTAATGCCCCATGGATCCGTTGCTTCATCCAAAATCGCACGCATCTTTGTATTGATAGTCTCTCTGGACGTCAGAGTCTGGTCAAGCTCCAAATCACCGATTATATTACGGAGCGTTGTAGCTGTAAGGTTCTCAATCGCCATGATAGGATTCTCCACCCCGTATGCAAACAGCTTCGGATCCGTAATCTGGAAAAAGACTACCGTATCAATCTTCATTGTGACATTATCTTTTGTGATAACAGGCTGCGGTGCGAAATCCACTACCTGCTCTTTCAGGTTTACTCTTTTGGCCACCCGGTCAATAAACGGCATTTTAAAATGAATACCTGTATTCCAGGTTTCCTGATATGCTCCCAGACGTTCCACGACGTAAGCCTTCGCCTGTGGCACCACCTTGATACAGGAAAATACAACCAGCACAATTAAAATAAATACCAATCCTAAAATAGCCCAAATCATACCTTAACCTTCCTTTCTCCTTACGATCAGTTTTACACCGTCGATCTTCTCCACGAGAACAACTGCACCCTTTTCTATGGTGTCTTTATTATCCGCTGTTCTTGCCGTCCATTCCAGCCCTTTGATCTGTACCGTTCCCTGGGCTTTCAGATTGCTGATCTCCTGAAGAACTACCGCTTCCTCTCCAACAAGACTCTCCGCGTTGGTTTTAATACGATCCTTGTTCATAAAGCGAACCGCCGCAGGTCTGGTAAACACCAGAAGCAAAATGGATACCCCTAAAAACAACAGCACCTGCACCAGCAAATTCGCATGGCACAGCGCCGCTATACAAGCAACCAACGCTCCTCCGGCAAACCATATCGTTGTCAGACCCAACGTAGCAATCTCAATAATAACCAGAACGATCACCGCACCCAGCCAAAAGATTGCTTCCATTACCCTTCCCTCCTTTTCACCGCTATGATCGGCTGCACAGGCGTCTGAAAGAAAGAACAATTCTTCCAAACAGATACTTGTGATTCTCCTATCATACACTATTTTGTCTGAAAACACAATCATTTTATACAAAATGTCCTTTCATCTTTCTGTCAGTTTCTTTAAGATTTCTACAAAAAAACAGGCAGAAAATACTGCTTTCCAGTATCTCCTGCCTGTTTTCTTTTTAATAAAAGTGCTGGTTTCCGATCTGAATTCCTCTTCCGCTTCCACTATTGAAGTAAAGAGCTCCTCCTACCGGATTTGAACCATTCAACGCTTCCTGCGCCGCCTGATAACAATCGCTTCTCGCTCCCTGACTCAATACGGAAGAGAGGATTCCACTTGCTACCGGTGAAAACTGTCCGCTCTGGTAAACAACCTCTGTAATGGTATTTGGAAATTGTCCGCTTCTTACCCGGTTCATGATCACCGCGCCTACCGCCACTTTTCCTGTATGGCTCTCTCCTCCTGCTTCACACTGAATAATTGCAGCCAGAAGATCCAATTCTCCATTTCCTACATTTACCGCAGCCTCTGTTGCCTGCTGCTCTTTATATTCTTCCACGGTTACGGCTGTAGCTTCTCCCGTCTGAACGTATTCCGCCGCCACATAAGCGCTGCCGTCTCCGTGTTCGATCTGATACCAGTCTCCCTCCTGGCTCAGAATCTCAACCATACTCCCCTTCTTTTTGGATCCGATCTGCTGTCCCTCCAGAGAGGGTGTATTTCTCACCCGGAGAGAACTTGCAGTCACCGTTCCCTGATTACCATACGTTTCCTGATAAATATTTTTTGCTTCATCTGCGAATGCCAGAAGTTCCGTTTTCACATACCCTTCCACATCACCGGAGACTATTCTGGTCCACTCGCCTTCCTTCTCTATCACTTCTGCCGCCGCTCCCTTCGGCATGACCCCGGCTTTCTCCGCGTCTGCAGAAGCTTCTGTTCTAACATTTGCATAGGTATTAACATTTGCTGCCGCCTTAGTCTCCCAGGCATCAGCTTCCAGAACGGAATCAGCAGAATTATCATTCGTAATTTCTGTGGATGTTTCATCTGCCCGTACCAGTGTTCCTGCACCTGCGGATATTGCCAGCACGCCTCCCAGGATCCCTGCTACTTTCCAAGTTCTATTCTTCATGACTACCTCCTAATATTTTCGTTCTAGTTACGATTTGTTACATAATTATTAAATTATGTTACGAACGCATTGTAACAGAATTACTTTTCTCTGTCAACCAATACTTTTCTCCAAAATATCCCATTCTGCGACCTTTAAACATTTATGTAAACCAAAATGCAAACCCTCACACTGTCAATGTTTTCCTTGACAATGCTTTCTTTTTTCTTAAAATTTTTTGATGCCAGGGTCAAAAGGTCATAAAACACGTTGTGCTTGCACATAAGTGGTTTTATGCCTTTATGACCCGCCCCGAAATGAGAATAACAGCGGGGCGTATGCTCCGCGATATTCGAATTTGGGGCAGAATTGTGGAAGTGCGCAGCACGAAACAATTCTTTCTGCATCTTTTTAGTATCATAAAAGCCATCCCATGAATTTTTTCCCCTTTCATGGAATGGCTCTTCTTATTTTTTATTCTTTTTTCTATTTTTACAGTGCCGGAACGTCTGTTCTTCTCGGGTCCAGAATCTGGGAGGCATCGAACAGATCGCTGGTTCTGTTTTTCTCTCCGTGTACGTCATTCCAGAGCCGGTATCCATCCAGATTCCGTCTGCCCTGTCTCACATAGTTATCCCGAATTTGCAGGAAGTACTGGGTGGAATCCACATTACAGTAGAAGTTATATCCCTGACTCTTCAGATAATTGAACTTTTCATTCTCTCCGCTGTAATCGTGCCAGTCTGATAAATCCTGCCCGTGAGCAAATATAATCGTATCGGTAGGGCCTACCAGAGGTTCTACATACGTTCTCCATTTTTCTGTATCTGTCTGAATTCGCTCCAAGCTGGCATCTCCAATCCGAATGTGCCCCCAGGTGTGACTGGCAAATTCCCAGCCGTCTGCCTTGATCGCATCTGCTACCTTTTTTGCCTCTGCGCATTCATTATCCCAGTTAAAATCCGGGTGCGCATCCAGCCACGCCTGTTGATCCGAGGTGAGATTTTCTCTCGTTTTGTACGCAATATCTGTGCGATATCCCAAAATACCGTTGTAGCCAGTCAGAGCGATCATACCCTTCGCTCCCTTATAGGATGCGTCCGGATGCTCCGCGATAAACTGATCCAGCAGCGGGATATAGTCATAAGCGCCCGTCACTGTGGTACCGTCCGCCTGCACATATTCACAAGTTGGCTTCCCATTTTCATCCAGAACCAGCTTGGAAGCAATTCCTCTCCCATCATAGCTGTGATAATAGCTCAAATCGTCCATAGACATAACAAACGCTTTCTTTCCCTGAGGCAGTTTCAGTTCTGTATTCGGAACAAAATGTACGTTTCCATTCGCATCTGTCGTCTGAGTTACCAGATCCCGCAGCCGCACCAAAACGTAACCATTGTCATACATTGCCTGTGTGATCTTATTGAACTCGTCCACGGTGGTCATCCATTGCTTAAATCCGGCTGCCAGACTGTCATCTCCCGCAAATCCCCGCTCCGGATCTACCACCAGAGAATGATAAAAGATATGCGTTACTTCGTTCATATTTACCGGAACACAACTGTCTTTTATAGACTGATATTCTGCTATTTTTGCCGCAATCTCCGAATCCTCTGCCGCCCCTTCTACGCTGTTCAGCTTCTCGATCGCGCCATCATAATCATACGTTGCCGCCAGATATGCAGCCTCTTCCATGGCTGCTGTCTTATCATTTGCCTGCGGTTCAGCTGCCGTATCCTCCGTCTCCCCTGGAGTTTCTTCTGGTGCAGCCTCCGGCGTAGTCTCCGGTGTTGCTTCTGCCTGAACGTCTTCTTTTTTATCAGGAGACTGTGTCTTCTGATCCTTCTGCAAAGTTCTGACAAGAAAGAACACGCAGATACCCAGAATCACAAGCAACAGTACCAGCACCACGGTCTTGATCATCAACGCACGTTTTTTCTGTTTCTGTTTCAGTTCTTTTTTACTGAGAGATTCCTTACCCATTATCCATACTCCTTTCCCTATTACAATAAGATTTTGTAACCGTTCAGCCATGCAGTGTACGTGAAGCACAAAACATGCTTGCATGTTTTTGCAAGCGGACATCTGTATGAGCTGAGCGCCTGTCAATGAGTAAAACAGTGGCGTTAGCCACGATAAGCACGCAGTGCGGTTTTACGAATGGCGCAAGCTGAACTGTTACAAGATTTTCGCAGCTTTATAAAAACTGCCTGTTCCCACCGATTGTATCAAATCCTTCGCAGATTGTCGACAGTTTTCCCCACCTTTTTTATACCCTCCGCTGCCGGGACGCTTCATACATGAGAATTGCCGCTGCCACACCGGCATTCAAAGACTCCAACTGCCCCTCCATGGGAATCCGAATCCATTTGGACGCTCTTTTTGACAGCGCTTCAGACAGACCATTTCCCTCGTTTCCTATGAGAAATGCGGTTCTGCCGGTATAATCTTCTCCATCATAAAAGTTTTCTCCCTGAAGATGAGCAGCAAAGGAACGGATTCCCTGTTCTTCAAACCAATCCATCACTTCCCGTCCATCTTCCACACACACAAAGGGCATCCGATAAATCGAACCCATGGTGGAACGAATCGTCTTCGGATGGTAAATATCCACACATTTTTTTGTCATCAGGATACCGGTAACACCAGCTCCTTCCGCAGTACGAAAAATTGTTCCCACATTTCCTGGGTCCTGCAGATCTTCCAGCAAAAGAAATAGCGGATTTTTTCTAAGCGCCGTCATCTTTTCCAACGTATACTCCTGCTGCCGTACAACTGCCAGAATTCCCTGGGGCGTCAGCGTGTCACTCATCTGCTCAAAGACGGAGTCCTTTACCACTTCATAAGATATACCGCTCAGAAGACTTTTATGACCATCCTCCAAAAGAAAACTCTCCGAAACATACGTCTTTACCAGCCGATCTCTGGGAGTTTCGCCAAACATCTTCAGCCCCTCCACCAGAAATACCCCTTCTTTTTTTCGCTCTCTGGACTTTTTATTTAATAATATGATTTTTTTCACTTGTGCATTGGAAGCGCTGGTAATCATAGTATTTCCACCTTTCTTATCCACATTCTTTAAAACCAAAACAGCGGCATACCGATCCGGGCACACCGCTGAACTGTTCAATTTTTGTATAATTATTTCTTATAGTTTGCTGAGAGAGATTTTGCCACTTCATACTGATATTCAGGAATCTCTTTGTGCATAGCCAGAGCTTCATTAATGTCAAAATCTACATACTCGCCGTTTTTGTATCCAACCACACGTTTTGTCTTTCCTGCCAGAAGCAGATCCACTGCGTATGCGCCCATCATAGAAGCGTATACCCGATCCTTACAGGTAGGGCTTCCGCCACGCTGCATATGTCCCAGAATCGTAGCTCTCGTCTCAATACCGGTAGCAGCTTCAATTCTCTTTGCCATGCTGCTGGAATGACCGATACCCTCTGCATTAACAATAATATGATGCTTTTTGCCGCGCTTTCTGTTATCAATGATATTATTGATGATCTTCTGCTCATCATAATCATATTTTTCCGGAAGGAGAATATCTTCCGCACCGTTGGCAATACCGCACCACAGGGCAATATATCCTGCATTTCTTCCCATAACTTCAATAATGCTGCATCGCTCATGGGAGGTGGAGGTGTCGCGAACCTTATCAATGGCTTCCATCGCTGTATTCACTGCGGTATCAAATCCGATGGTATATTCTGTACATGCAATATCCAAATCGATAGTTCCCGGAATACCTACGGTATTGATGCCCAGATTTGCCAGCTTCTGCGCGCCTGCAAAGGAACCGTCGCCGCCAATAACAACCAGACCGTCGATGGCGTGTTTTCTACAGATCTCTGCTGCCTGCTTCTGTCCTTCTTCTGTCCGCATCTCTGCGCAGCGGGCAGTATACAGAATCGTACCTCCGCGGGAGATGGTATCTGATACATCTCTTGCTGTCATATCTATGATTTCTTCATTCAGAAGTCCATCGTATCCCTTCTGGATACCTTTCATCTTTACGCCTTTGATCAAACCTCGACGAACTACGGCACGAATTGCCGCATTCATACCAGGAGCATCTCCTCCGCTTGTCAATACGCCGATGGTCTTGATTTCCTTAGCCATAACCGTTCCCTCCATGTTTTTATCTGAATATCTAATCAATTTTTTCTCACATTGACATACTTATTCTAATGCATCTTGCTCTTTTTTTCAATACTCTTTTCTACAACTTTCACGTTTTCTGCTCCGTACTCTTTCGACAGCAGTTCCACAAGGGCATCATTAATCAGAACACTTCTGGCATTCGGAAGTTTTTTCATCATTCTTTCCTGCCTGAGAAACACTACCACCTGATCATTTCCATCCGACTGGCTGAGAAGTTCATACAGATGATGGACCTGTTTTTCATATGCTTCCTTACTGGGAAACTGAATCCAGATTTCCCTGGGTATCTGGTCAAACGATGTTATTTTTTCACAGATCAGCTTGCTTGGTTTATCATCTTCCGCCGATACCCGCCCCTGGATAAATACCTTCGAATCTACTTCCATCACTGCGGCATTTTTTTCATAATCTCTGGGAAATACTACCACTTCCATCGTTCCCACCAGATCTTCCAACGTAAGGAAAGCCATAATTTTATTATTTCTCGTATATTTGATGGTTTTCTCAGTGATCATCCCACCCACAACCTGTTTGGAGCCATCCAGCACATGAGGCTGTCCCGTCTCTTCATCTGGAAGGAAATCAGAAGTCACTGCGGATATATTCTTTCTCCAGCTCTGTTCATAGTCTTCCAATGGATGACCGCTGATATACACACCCAACACTTCTTTTTCAAAAGCCAGCTTGGTTTCCTGGGTATATTCTCCCACATCCGGCAGTTTAATCTCAAAACTTTTTCGCTCTTCCTCTCCCATAATATCAAACAGACTCATCTGACCGCTCATGGAAGACTTTTTCTCCTGATTCACCGAATCCAGAATCTGAATGTAAATCATCATAAACTGTTTTCTGGTTCCTCCCAGTCCGTCAAAAGCTCCCGCCTTGATAAAATTCTCAATCGTTCGTTTATTGACCTCTTTTCCGGTAAGTCTCTGACAAAAATCCTTCAGAGAAGTAAAATATCCCGCTGTTTCCCTTTCTGCCACAATAGCATCCATCACCGGCTTTCCGATACCTTTCACCGCAGACAGACCGTATCGGATTCCTCCCTCTTCTACAGAAAAATTTCCTTCACTTTTATTGATATCCGGAGGAAGAATCTGAATTCCCATCTGCCTGCAATTCAAAATATACTCCGAAACCTTGGACGGATTTTCTATACAGGATGTCATAAGCGCCGCCATAAATTCCACCGGATAATAATATTTCAGCCAGGCAGTCTGGTAAGAGACCACTGCGTAAGCTGCCGCATGGGATTTATTAAATGCATATTTGGCAAAATCCGTCATATCATCGTAGATTTTATTTGCCACTTTTTCATCGATTCCATTGGCAATACAGCCGGGAACGCCTTCTTCCTCATTGCCGTATACAAAATTCTGGCGTTCCTTTGCCATCACCGCCGCTTTCTTCTTGGACATGGCACGGCGCACCAGATCGCTTCTTCCCAGCGTATATCCCGCCAGGTCCCGCACGATCTGCATTACCTGCTCCTGATAAACGATACATCCGTAGGTAGGTTCCAAAATGGCTTCCAACTGCGGACAATCATAGGTAATATCCTCTGGATGGTTCTTGCCCTTGATATACTGGGGTATAAAATCCATAGGACCCGGACGGTACAGAGAAATTCCGGCAATGATATCCTCCAGACTCTGCGGTTTCAGCTCCTTCATGAAGTTTTTCATTCCCGCACTTTCCAACTGAAAGACGCCTTCACACTTTCCGCTTCCAATCATTTTCAGCACTGGCGGATCGTTATAATCAATCGTATCCAAATCAATCTTCTTCCCTGCGCTTTTTTCCGCCAGTTTTACGGCATTCTGGATTACTGTAAGGGTACGAAGCCCCAGAAAATCCATTTTCAAAAGCCCCAGCTCTTCCAGCGTAGTCATGGTAAACTGCGTCGTAATAGAACCGTCGGAAGCTCTGGACAGAGGTACGTACTCGTCCACATTCTTCTGACTGATCACCACGCCCGCCGCATGCATGGACGTGTGCCGGGGAAGTCCCTCCAAACGCCGGGACATATCAATCAGGTATTTAATCTGAGGATCTTCCTCATATTTTTTCTTTAATTCCGGATTCATATCCAACGCTTTATTGATGGTAATATTCAATTCATTGGGAATCATCTTGGCAATGGTATCTACCTGGGCATAAGGGAAATCCAACACCCGCCCCACATCTCGGATCACGCCCCGGGCTGCCATAGTACCAAAGGTAACGATCTGCACCACCCGGTCTTTTCCATATTTTCGCACCACATAATCGATAACCTCCTGCCTCCTCTCGAAACAGAAGTCAATATCAATATCCGGCATGGACACACGTTCCGGGTTCAGGAAACGTTCAAACAGCAGTTGATAACGAATAGGATCCAGTTTTGTGATTCCCAGCGTATAAGAAACCAAACTTCCCGCCGCCGATCCTCGCCCCGGCCCTACCATGATATCGTGATCCCGGGCATATTTGATAAAATCCCAAACAATTAGGAAATAATCCACATATCCCATGGTCTGAATGGTATCCAACTCATATTTCAACCGTTCCCGCAGTTCCTCCGTTACCGGCTGGTATCGCTCCTCCAGCCCTTCGTAACAAAGTTTATTCAGATATTCCCAGGAAGTATATCCCTCCGGCACATCGTATTTTGGCAATTTGGTAACGCCAAACTCAATCTCCACATGACAGCGATCAGCGATTTTCTGAGTATTTTCCAGCGCTTCCGGCACATAAGGGAAAAGCTGCGCCATCTCTTCTGGGGATTTTACATAATACTGTCCCCCTTCATAGCGCATACGGTCTTCGTCTTCTACCTTTTTCCCTGTCTGAATACACAGAAGAATATCATGAGGCGCCGCATCATCCGCATAAGTATAGTGAACGTCATTGGTACATACCAGATCAATTCCTGTTTCCTGATTCATACGGATCAACTGTTGGTTCACTATCTGCTGCTGCGCAATTCCATGGTCCTGCAATTCCAAAAAGAAATTTCCTTTTCCAAAAATCTGTTCATACCTCAGCGCCGCCTTTTTTCCCTCTTCATACAGCCCCCGGGACAAATAACGTGCCACTTCTCCTGCCAGGCAGGCACTGAGCGCAATAATCCCCTCGTGATACTTTTCCAGAACCTCCATATCCACTCGCGGCTTATAATAATAGCCTTCCACAAATCCTGCGGAAACAATCTTCATCAGATTGCTGTAGCCCTGGTTATTTTCTGCCAGCAGTACCAGATGATAATAACGATTTTCTCCTGTCTGCGTTTCCTTATCAAACCGGGAACCCGGCGCCACATACACCTCACATCCCAGAATTGGATTGATTCCTGCCTCTTTTGCCGCCCGGTAAAAATCAATCACCCCGAACATTACTCCGTGATCGGTGATTGCTGCGCTGTTCATTCCCAATTCCTTCACCCGAGCAACATATTCTTTTATCTTATTCGAACCGTCCAGAAGACTGTACTCTGTATGCACATGTAAATGAGAAAAATTCACGTTTACACCTCTTTCTATTTTATCAAATCCCCTGTAACATTTTATATAAATATTTATGCCATCAAACTCAGTCTGCGCTCACTTTGAGCCTAAAGTCTCAAAGATGTGCTCGACAAATTCGTTTGATTGTGCATAAATATCTATATATTATTCCAGCACATTAGATAAAAAAGAAAAGCTGTCATATAACAGCTCTCCTACCTCTCTATGTCTGATTTTTTAGCCAGTACATTCAGCCACTGTCCGTCTGATTTTCCCGAACGGGCATCCTGTGTTGTCCACATATTGATCAGTTCCAGTTCCGGGAATTCTTCCATCAGGTCGCTCAGCTCTTTTCTCGTATAATCCCGGAAATAACGCCCATTATATATTCCGTCCCGATCTCCCTTATGTACGGAGAAATACAGGATTCCATCTGCCTTCAGCGCCTGGATCAGCTTCTTCATAATTTCGCGCATCTCGTCATCTGTCAGATGAACCAAAGCCGCACATGCCCAGATTCCGTCAAACACGTCGTCAAATTCCATCTCATCATATGTCATCTGAAGCACTTCCTGATCCGTGTTGATCTCTGCCAGCTTACACATCTCCTCGGATCCATCCATCGGCGTTACATAAAAGCCTCTTTCTTCTAATACAATCGTATCTCTTCCTGAACCGCAGCCCAGATCCAATACCTCTGCATTCTCCGGCAAAAGCTCCATAAAGGGCTCTATAACCTCCGTCATATCCACATCCACTGTTTCTTCGTAATAGGGCACCGCATATCGGTTATAATAGTCTATCGAATCCAACGAAAATCCTCCTTTTGTTACTCACGACGATATCAATGTCAGTATAGCAATAATACCAAAAAAAATCAATATTTCTACAGCCTGAAAATCCTTTTATCTTTCATGGCAATCTTTTTTTCTTTCAGAAGATGTCCCACCGCCCGCTTAAATGCTGCTTTGCTGAGACCAAATTCTCTCTTGATCACCTCCGGAGATACCTTGTCATCAAAAGGCAGTACCCCGGCAAATTCTTCCAACACTTTCATCACCAGCTGAGCATCCTCATCCATCTGCTCGTACGCTTTTTTTCTCGGGGAAAGGTTTAACTTTCCATCCTCTCTCACGCTGGTCACCCGACATCTGATCACTTCCCCGGGACGATACTCGCCCTGCGCCTCTTTTTTGGGAATCAAACCGGAATACTGATCCGCTACAGCCACAAATACTCCAAAATTATCACTGAGCTCATACACTCTTCCATCCACTTCGTCCCCCAAAACGTACGGAGAATTCTGTTTCAGATAAGGGTATACCTTCATAGTTGCACAGAGACGGGAACTTTTATCAATATAAAGCCCTACCAGCACCTGCTGTCCCTTCTGCACCCGCTTGGTCTGCTCCCGGAACGGAAGCAGCAAATCTTTTTCCAGTCCCCACTCCAGAAAAGCGCCGATTTTTCCCACTTCTGCCACTGTAAGAAGCGCCGTCTGATGCAGCGTAATAAGGGGCATCCGTGTGGTTGCAATCAGTCGGTCAGAAGAATCTTTGTAAATAAATACTTCCAGCTGGTCTCCCATCCGGGTTCCTTCCGGTACCTGTTTTCCCGGAAGTAATACTCTCTCTGTCTCTCCTGATCTGGAATCTTCTCCCAGATACACGCCAAATTCTACCTTTTTCACTACCTGAAGGGTCTGTTTTCTTCCTAATTCTATCATACGCTTCTCCTCTCTACTCCACTTCCACAACAGCATACGGGATCTTGTTCTCATCCCCTAAAACCACAATCCATTTCCCCGTTTCCTGCGATACCCACGGAACAATCGTGTCGCCCAGAACAGCCTGTTTCTTATATTCTACTCTCAACTGATGTACGGTAAACTCCTCTGGAATATACTCCCTTGCCATACTCACATACTGTCCGTTATTTACATGATGATTGGTATCCAGATGATGATGCTTCACAACAAATTCTTCCCGCTCTTCCCCCTGTACCGGAATCGCGATCTTTCGGGGCGCATAGTTCATATCCAACTTCTCTTCCACCGGATAGGCCTCTGTCTCCTCCGCCGGCACACGACAGGGGATTCCCTTCTCCAGATCCAGAAAACTCCATACAGAATTGGCATATGCCAAAACCTCTCCCTGTTCAGTCTTCATTAGAAAATTGCGTCCTCCATAGAATCCTTTAAATTCATAAGGCCAGGTACAAACTGTAATTTTTTCTCCCAGTACGGGATACCGGTCTACGCAGATCTGCCACCCTGCCAATACCCATACTTTCCGCATCTGTTCCAGCGTTTCCATCCCTCTGCCGACAGCTTCTGAATGAAAGGTCGTACAATCCTGAAAATAATTCAAAAGACTGTTCAGCGTTAACTTCTTATCTTCACCGATTTCGCTATAGCGCACACGGCTGTCAAATGTATACATTTTTCTTCTCCCTAACCATCTTTCCAGTAACCTCATGATACAGAAAAAGCTCTGGATAAATCTATCCAGAGCTTCAAGCTGGGCTACAAGGATTCGAACCTTGAAATGACGGAGTCAGAGTCCGTTGCCT
>OHQZ01000627.1_pt1 | contig 13058 bp, 11 predicted proteins | sample 1578281 | NCBI WGS metagenome assembly OHQZ01 (sample SAMEA3879589, study PRJEB24766) | human gut metagenome | biome: human-associated habitat; feature: feces | place: USA | collected 1985/1987
TTCCCGGTAGGGGCGGCTGCCGGGCAGCGCCGGGGCAGACACCGCTGCACTGCTGCTGCAGTCTGCTGCCGGGCGCAGGAGTTCTTGAATCTGGCGGACGAATTTTCTCAGTTCAGCTTTGTCCTGGGCGTCCGGGCGGCCTGTGCCGTACTGATGCATGATGGAATGCTCCGTAACGGCGGCGATTGCTGCAACAGGGCAAAAACCGCTGTGTTCCGCCGCTTCCTGCAGCTCCAGTAGTGTATCGTCACAGGCACGGTTTCCGTATGCTGCGACAAGAACGGCAGGAGTGTGGCCGGCCTTTAGCTGTGTCAGCCGCTCCAGCGCTGCGGCAGGCACACGTCCGCCGAAGGAGGGGACGGCAATGATGCAGAAATCCTCTCTTCCGGGAGTGGCATGTGAGAGAAAAGCGCCTGACCGGGTTCTGTCGGATAAATCAATTTCAACCAGTTCTGTGGATGTTTTTCCTGATTCATCCGGCGCTCCATCGTTGATGAGCCATTCCTTAACCAGTTCGTCCAGTACTTTTTTTGTCCCTCCTGTGGGACTGAAATAGACGGTATAAAGCTTCATCTGTATTCTCCTTTTTCATCTGTCTTTCTATTCTTTTCACACAAATCCATCATTGGCTCCACCTGCTCCCAGAAATGTGTCAGCTGGCGGAGGCTGCTGCTTTTAGGATCCAGATAGTAAAAGTTCATGGTGCCCTTACGGCGCACGTTAATGATTCCCGTCTCCAGAAGGACCTTCAGGTGATGGGAGACTGCTGTGCGTGACACACTGGTTTCCTTCTGAATTTCACCTACACGCAGGCCGCATTTGCCTCCGTTTTTAATCAGGGTAATAATGATGCACTGTCTGGTATTGTCGCCCAAGGCAAAAAGAGCCGCCTGACATTGACGGAATTCCTCCAGAAAGGCTTCCCTTCGTTCCGAAAAAGTTTCCTCCATGATATTTCCCTCCAATGGTCAATTCATATTGACCATTATAGCGCGCTGGTGTTTTGACGGCAATATTGGTAAAGATAATCGGGTTCATTGAATTAATAGTTTTATGGGGCTGACAAACGGGAAAATATTAAAAATAAGCAATTAAAAGCAATGATACACGACGGCTGTGGAATTATGATATAATGTCGTCGAAGACGACATTATATCTGCGCATTCTGGTTACTGCGCCTGCCGCAGAAATCCAGGCGCTAAATTCGGCCGGAGGCTCATATCTGTGGAGCGGATACGATATTGATATTAAGAACATACAGGGCAGATGTGTAAATTTGGGAAACAAGAGGACGGGATGAAAAGAAGGCAGCCTGGCCTAACCAAAACATACATGGCTCTAAGGAGGAACATTTATGTTGGAATTCAGGCTTCCCCGGCATTCCTGCGGATTCACATTACCGGATGCCGAATGTACACGTTATGCAGGCCAAAAGGAGAAAAGCAGGAGGGCAGGCAATGTATGCTGACATCATAAAAGAAATTCTCAGGGAGCAGAACCGTATTTATGAAAAAACAAACAGCGGGGACTTTTCGGACGTGTGTTTCCTGGAGGGCAGGGACGCAGTATTTGGGACCTTTGATAAAAACTATGAGAACCGGCTCCGGCTGGCCTATTATATCCTGTTTATGAAAAGGGGCGGAGAAGCCCTGGTAAAAAAACTGTTTGAAGAGGAGCTGAAGGACAGGGAAACGAATTCCTTCCAGGGAATAGGAGCCTGTCTGGAGATTCTTACCTTCCTGCTGATGAAATATAACGGCGCGCACCAGTACGACGCTCTGTTTGAACGGGCAAAGAATGCCAATTTTGACTGTGCCTGCGGCTATGACAGAAATGTGGAGCAGGAGACGCAGCTGGAGCGGTGTGATATTTACGACTGTATCCATATCGCAATCGAAACCGGATACCCGGAAAGCGCCGCCAGGCTTGTAGAGGAATGGAAGAAAGAAATAAAGGAATGGGACGTACAGAATTACAGACAGCTGATATTATTTAATAAAAATACCTGCCGGGAGGCTGAAAATGAAGAGCCGTTGAAAGCGCTGCTTGCATTGGAGCGTAAAAACGGGAAAAACAGGGATATCATAGCAGCCTGGAATAATTTGATACATTTTTATATCGGCTTCGGTGAAAGAAAAAAGGCGTATGAAGCTTTTTATGAGATGCTGGAACATACGGATTTATCAGAAGTTGCCGGTATCCGCCTGTTTTCAGGCATCCTTGAAGACGCCGCGCAGCTGATCGCTATGGGCGGAGAGGAGGCGCAGCCGCTCTGGGAATGGGCCGGGCCCTTTATTGCAAAGCTGGCGGGTACGGGTAGCATGTATGGCAATCTTTATAAAAAGAGCATCCGGGCTGCACAGTGCATGAAGGATCCTATAGAAGGGGAACTGACCGCGGCCTATGAAGCGTGGAAGAGGAAAACCGGAGCCAGGTAACCTGTTGGAAGGGATTACAGTAAATACGGGAAAATGTTTAAAAATTATTATTATGAAGAATTTGCGGGAAAGGCAGGCTGTACAGCTATTTTTTAAAATGCGTGCCGGACACGCTGACAGGAGGAAGCATGCAGGATATACTTTTAGTGGAAGATGATGAGGATCTTGCCGAAGGGATACAGATGGCTCTGGGCGGTGAATTTTCCATGATACATTGTAAAACTGTGGGAGAGGCAAAACATATATTAAACGACCGTTCCTTTGGATTACTGATTCTGGATGTGGGGCTGCCGGACGGGAGCGGCCTGAAGCTGTGCGGGGAAATCAGGAAAAGCAGCAGGGTTCCCATTGTCCTTCTCACCGCCAGGGATATGGAAACTGATATTGTGGCAGGGCTGGAATATGGGGCGGATGATTATATTACCAAGCCCTTCAGCCTTATGGTGCTGCGCGCAAGAATCCGGGCGCTTCTCAGGCGGACGGAAAAGGGCCAGGAAAAGGAATATCTGCAGCCGCCCTTTGCTTTTCACTTCGCCTCCATGGAATTTTATAAAGAGGGCCGCCCTGTGGAACTGAGCAAGACGGAACAGCGGATCTTGTATTTGCTTGTTTTTAACCCGGGACAAATCATCACCAGGGAAAGGCTCCTGGAATGGGTTTGGCCGGACGGGACGGAGTATGTGGAGGATAACGCGCTTTCGGTGGGAATCAGACGGCTGCGGGACAAACTGGAGGAGGATGCATCAAAGCCGGTCTATATCAGGACCATGTATGGGAAAGGCTATGTCTGGGAGATGCCGGTATGAACAGTTTTTTATGGTTTGCAGCGGGGGCGGCCGTATGCGCTGCGGTAAGCATCTGCCTGCTGGTAAAAGAACGCGGTAAAATGAAAGCCCTTCTCCAGGAAACGCTCCAGAAGCTGGATCAGGCCATCAGCGGAAACCTGCAGGATGTGACCTATGATGAATCCATGGACGGCGCGGTGGCTGAAAGGCTGAATAAGCTGGTGGAAATGGCGGGTACGCAGCGCGACAGGGCGCAGGAAGAAAGGGATGCCGTCAAAGCGTTGATTTCAGACATTACCCATCAGGTTAGGACGCCCCTTTCCAATATTATGCTGTATACGGATTTGCTGCAGGAGCAGCCGTTGGAAAAAGATTCTCGTCTTCTTGCGGAAAAAATCAGGAAACAGTCGGAAAAACTGGAATTTTTTATGAAGGAGCTGGTCCGTTCTTCCTATACGGAGCAGGAAATGATCGCTGTAAAACCGGAAAAGATACGGGCAGACAGACTGATTGGAAGGGCCTGCCAGACGGTGGAGATGGAAGCGCTGAAAAAGAAGGTTCTGATTTCCTTTGGCGGCACGGATCTGACCTGCTGTGCGGATTTGAAATGGACAGCCGAAGCGCTGGGGAACATCCTGGATAATGCGGTGAAATACTCCCCGGAAGGGGCGGAGGTAAAGATCGAGGCGATACCCTATGACTCCTTTCTGTGCATTGCGGTAAAGGATCAGGGGCCGGGCATCATGGAAGCGGAACAGGGGTTGATTTTCCGGAGATTTTACCGTTCGCCGGAAGCCGGAAAATTGCCGGGCTTTGGAATTGGCCTTTATCTGGCGAGGGAGATCCTTTCCAGGCAGGGCGGTTATATTAAAGTTACGTCAAAACCGGGCAGGGGAGCCGTATTTCAGATGTTTTTGCCGCTATATCATTCCTGCTGATAAAGGAGGCCAGGAGGCCGTCTGCGGCGGGAAAAGGGAGTCAAAATCCGGTTCTGCAGGAAATCTGTCAAAAATGTCATCTTTGAGACAGGATGTGGAAAGATTTCTTTGTTACACTATAGAAAATTCCGCAGGACATACAAAAAGTGTGACAGCGGAAAACAAAAAAGGCAAAGCCTGTCACAGGTGATGGGCGGGAATCGGAGGTCTTGGATGGAAATTCTGGCAGCAAAGCAATTGAAAAAATATTATCAGATGGGAGATACGGTGGTTAAGGCGCTGGACGGCATTGATCTGTCCATACAAAAGGGAGAATTTGCCGCCGTTGTGGGGAAATCGGGCAGCGGCAAATCCACGCTTCTGCATATGCTGGGCGGACTGGACTATCCCACCGGAGGCGAGGTGAGGGTGGATGGCAGGGATATTTCCCGCATGGGAATTTCCCATAAGGGAAAGGATGAACTCACAATTTTCAGGCGCAGGAAAATCGGATTCGTATTTCAGAACTATAACCTGCTTCCGCTTATGAATGTGTATGAAAATATAGTGCTTCCCATAAAACTGGATGGTATCAGGCCGGATGAAAAATTTGTGGGTTCCATCCTTGAAATGCTGGGACTGAAGGATAAAAAATATGCCATGCCAAACCAGCTGTCGGGCGGGCAGCAGCAGCGGGTGGCCCTGGCCAGGGCGCTGGCGGCAAAACCAGCCATTATCCTGGCAGACGAGCCTACCGGAAACCTGGACAGCCGTACCAGCCAGGATGTATTGGGGCTGATTAAGACCTCCGGCGAGCTGTTTGCACAGACTGTGGTCATGATTACCCACAATGATGAAATTGCCCAGATGGCCGGAAGGATTATCCGGCTGGAGGACGGAAGAATCTGCGGAGGTGACGGCGGCGATGATTAAAGTGGATAACCGGAAGGTGGTGGCGGGGATTGCTGCCGATACCTATAAAGCCCATTGGAAGAGAAACATAATAACGGTTTCGGCTATATTGATGACTACTTTTTTAACGGCAGTGGTATTCGCTTTGGGATTCAGCTATTGGAATACGGTTACGCTGCGTACACTGCGGATGAACGGCATGGATTATGACGTGGAGCTATCGGAACCCAGACCGGATCAGGTGGATAAAATCAGGGCTATGGAAGACGTGGAGGCAGCAGGCGTATCCATAAAATGTGCCATATTGGAGCGGTGCGGTGATATAGAGCTGGATAAAACCCAGCTTTACTGGCTGGACGGTGTCTGCTGGGAAAAACAGTGTATTCCGGCATTGGAATTCTATGAAGGCTCTTATCCTGAGAGGAAAGAGGAAATCATGCTTTCAGAAAGCGCGCTGACGGCGATGGGTATTGAACATCCGGAAACAGGGATGCGGCTTTCTATGGAATACTATCCACTATCGGGTGACGGGAATGGTAAGATTACCAGCGGGGATTTTATCCTGAGCGGGTACTTCAGGGACTATACCGGCAGGATGAAAGGCTATGTTTCACGTCCCTTCCTGGAAGAGAGCGGTGCGAAGCAGACGGATTTTACGCAGGGTACTCTGAAAATCTCCCTGAAAAAACCTTTATACACCAGACGGGAAATTGAAAAACTGCAGCAGGGAGCGGCGCTGGACCGGCAGGTTATTAAAGCAGACTATGATACGCCGGTGAATTTCCGGAAAACAGCGGCCGGGCTTGCCGTAATGCTTTTTATGGTGCTTTCCGCAGGTTATCTGTCCATTTACAATACCCTTTACATATCCATTTCCAAGGATATCCGTTACTATGGACAGCTGAAAACCATAGGTATGACAAGCATGCAGCTTACAGGCCTGGTATACAGACAGGCGCTCTGGAATGCGCTGGCCGGGATTCCTGCCGGGCTTTTGGCAGGAAGACTCCTGGCCGGGACAGTGGTTCCTGCGGTCCTGCGCATCGTCAATCCAACGCTGGCCGCGGAGGAAATCATGTCCGAAGGACTGTGGGTTTATGTGGTGGCGGGGAGTTTAGCTCTGTTTACAGATATCTATGCCAGCAGGAAGCCTGCAAAAATGGCAGGTGACTGTGCGCCGGCAGAGGCAATCCGTTATGTACCGGTTGCCATAGGAAATAGAAGGCCTTATAAAACCAGACACGGGAAGGGCGGAGTTGTCATTTCCATGGCATGGCGCAGTCTGCTGAGGGATAAAAAACAGTTTGCTGTCATCTTCCTTTCTTTTCTCATTGCGGGAACCGTATTTTTAACTGTCAGTACTGTAATTTTGCAGAATGACGCCCGCTCCGTCCTGAATGCCACCTGGGATTATGATATCCGGTTCAAGAATGAAACAACTCTTGACGATATGGAGCCGTTGCTTACAGAAGAGAAAATTAAGCAGGTGCGGGCGGTCCCTGGGGTGAAAAGTGTCAGAATCGTTTCTTCTGCCGATATCGTTGTCCCTTTACAGGAAGAGGTATTCGGGGATTATTATCAGGCTTTGTACCAGTCGAGATTCAGTCCGGGAAATTATGAGAAGGATATGGCGGTTTATCGGGAACAGCCGGGATATTATCTGTTTATGGCACGGCTGATCGGAATTGACGGTGAAGGCTTCGAGCGGCTGAATGCACGAATGGGGAATGTACTGGAAGAAGAAAGCTTTAAAGCCGGAAAATGTGCGGTGGCGGTTCCTGTTATTATTGATGCCGGAACAGAGGCCAGGAACAGCATGATGGGGAAAACAGTCCGTTTTTTGCCGGCAGGAGACTTAGCTGAGTCCCAGGAATATGGGGGTGGTTCTGCGGAAGCCGCTGTCCGTATTGCGGCGGTAGGAGACAGCGGTGACAATCCGGCTTATTTCGGCAGAGGGTATACGCCGGATTTGATAGTAAGCCGGGAATATGCCGGACAACTGCTGGGAACAGAATTTATTGAGCTGATAGAGGTGGATTATGAAAAGCCGTTTGCTGAAGATACGGAGCGTCTTGTAAAGGAAGTATTTGCAGGAGAAGGAAAAATATCCCGGGAGTCAAAGCTGGAAAGATACGTGGAGATGAAAAAAACGGAAATGCAGGTCAGGTTTTTGGGGAACGGCATCGGATTCCTGATTGCCCTGCTGGCAGTTTTTAATTATATCCACATGATGGCGGCAGGGGTGCAGAACCGCTCAGGAGAACTGGCGGCGCTGGAAAGCATTGGAATGACGCAGGCGCAGCTGAAACAAATGCTGATGCTGGAGGGAGCCGGCTATGCGCTTCTGGCTGAAGCGGCTTCCCTGGCTGTCGGCCTGCCTGTCAGTTATGCGGTATTTCAGGGGATGAACCGGTATCATATGACTTATTCCTTTCCCTGGACCAGCCATCTGGCGGTATTTACGGTTATCCTGGTTTTATGTATCCTGGTTCCGTCGGCTATTTACAGCAGGACGCAAAGGGGAAGCGTCATCGAAAGACTGAAGAATTGGGAATAGCAGCCGTTACATCACAAGCCGCGCATTCCACCGGAGACTGAAAAAAATTCCCGCGGCCAATGAGAACGCCAGGGTTGCCGCCCCTGTAAAGGCGATGCCGTAAAAACCGAAGCGGTGATTCAACAGAAACAGCATCGGCAGATAAAACAGTCCTTTGTCAAGGAGCGCCACCAATGTGGCATAGGAGGCTTTCCCGGTGGACTGCAGGAAGGTCTGGCAAAGCTGGTACAGCCCATAGAAGGGGCCGGTAATAATGGATGCCAGCACCATGATCTGACCATAGGAAATCACTTGGGCATTGTCGATAAAGGCCATAATAATCCGGTCTCGGGCAAAAAAACAGATGAGGGTGAGAAGGGTACCAAGAATCACCGTAAAAATGCCGGTGCTTTGGATAATGTGGTTCATCCGTTCCCTGCTGCCCCGGCCGCAGTTGTAGGAAATGGCAGGCTGCATACCCATACAGATACCCATGGCCAGCATGGAAAGCAGCATTCCGATTTTTCCGGCCACACCCTGGGCCGCCAGCGCGACGGGGCCGTAGCCCATCATCAGCCGGTTGGAAATCATGGAGGAAATGCTCATTAGAAGCGTGCTGCAGGCAAGGGGAAGGCCAAGGGTGGTGACGGGAAGCAGTATTTCTTTTTTCAGGGAAAGAAACTTTGGATGCAGGGAAAAGGCGGGCTGTTTTTTCAGGATATAATAAAGAAGGTAGCAGCAGCTGATCAGGTTCCCAAAAACCGTCGCCAGGGCGGCGCCTGCCACGTCCCAGGAAAAGACCAGGATGAACAGGGCATCCAGGCCGATATTGGACAGCGTTCCCAGAATGTTTGCAATCATGGACTCCTTTGCCGCGCCGTCGGCCCGTATGATATTGGCAAAGACGTTGTTGAACAGAATTACCGGGGCGCCCAGCGCAATGATGCGCAGGTAGCTGCAGGTAAGGGAAAGCGTATCCCCGTCCGCGCCAAGGGCCAGGGAAATCGGCTTTACGGCAAGAAGGACAATGAGGAGAAAAAGAAAACCGATAAACAGGGAACCGCAGCAGCAAAGGCTTGTATAGGCTTTGATGCGTGCGGTTTCTTTTTTCCCAAGGGCCAGGGAAACCGCGGTGCAGCCCCCGCTTCCGAAGAGCGTTCCCAAGCCGGAGAGGACGGAGAACAGCGGCGCACACAGAGAGATGGCGGCGATTTTTACCGGATCCCCGGTCTGGCCGATGAAAAAAGTATCCGCCATATTATAAATAACCATTACCAGCATAATGAGTATGGTGGGCAGGCACAGATTCAGGAGAAGCTTAGAAAAAGATGCCTCTTCCAGCATTTTCTGATTTTTTCCCAAAATGATTCCCTCCTTTAAAACATCACTTGTAGATTTAATATAATTCCATTATAATAAGGCTGTCAGGAAAGAACAACCGTCAATATATCTACGAGTATAGAAATAATAAATTAAGGAGAGCCGCCTTGAATACCAGAGGAAACCAGCGTTATATTCAGACAAAAGAAAAGATCGAAGCAGTATTTCTGGAGCTGCTGAAAGAGAAGGATATCAGTAAGATTTCGGTGAGCGAGATCTGCCGTCTGGCCGGGATACACAGGACCACCTTTTACGGCCATTTTGAGGATATTTATGCTTTGATGCGCAGTATTGTAGGAGAAATGTATACACAGCTTCTGGATTTTTTTATCATAGATGAGAAGGTCTGGCTGCCGGGCGGTTTTTTGCAGCTGTTTGAGTTTATCCGTGAGAATAAGGATTTTTTCCGCAGCTATCTGGAAAGCTACAGCCGGCAGAGCCTGGCCTTTCAGGCGCTGCCAACCGTAATGGAGGATAACCTGAAGCGGCTGATCCGGGAATTTGATTTTGCGACGAAGGAGGAGCTTTATTACCATCAGACCTTTTTCTGTGAGGGGCTGAAGGCGATGATAAAGCTCTGGATCTCCAGGGGCTGCGCGGAAAGCCCGGAGGAAATGTGCAGGATACTGGAGAAGGAATATTCTCCGAACAGAAGCTTTTTCGCACAGTAAGACAGCCAGAGTGCTGTCTGGCTGCCTTGTGCGCCGGGCCGCGGCGCCTGGAAAACCTATCCGGGGGTATTTTTTAAAAGCCGCCGTTGCCATATGTGCTGCAGCGGATCGCCCCTTTAATATAGTTATTGGTATGCGCCGCCATCTCTTCGTTTGCCCGGTCGAATTCCTCCATGTCATAAACTCTGGTGACACCCTTGAAATTCCACTGGCCGCCGGCAAGGAGATCAATACATCTCTGGCAAAGGCGCGCTTCGTAGGAAATGCGCCGTTCGTGGCAATTGATTGTAGTGATGGCTTTGAAATTCCAGAGCATGTAATTAATGGATCTGGGGCCGTCGTTATGATAGCCGCCTATGCCGAGCCGTCCATGCGCACGCACCAGATCTCCGGCCAGCTGCAGTCCGTCCTGCGTTCCGGTAAATTCCATGACGGTAGGGCAGCCCATGGCAAAAAGCGGGGCATTGTCGCCGTCGCGGCTCAGGTCCACCTTTCCCATGGTATCAAAGGTCATTATGTATTCTTCGGGGATGGTGTCCGGAGTGAAAACTTCGGTGGCTCCGAAGCGGAGTGCATTTTCCAGCGCCTCCGGCCGTTTGTCTATAGCTGTGATTTTCCCATAGCCCATGGCCCTGAACAGGGAGATCATATATCCGCAGCCTACCACGGCGACAGGATCGCCCAGTGTTTCGATGGGCAGCTTCATAGCAGCGGAAAGCAGGCAGGCCAGCGGCTCGGAAATCGCATCCTCATCCTTCAGGCAGTCAGGCACATGAACTGTTTTTTCCGCCTGCATGACGATATATTCCTTAAAGGCTCCGCCGCCCAGCCCGGTAACTCTGTCGCCGGGCCGGAAGGCTTCCACGCCTTCTCCGACCTTTTCAACGATCCCGACAGATTCATGACCCAGCGTATCGCCCTTTTTGGCAGTCATCCACGGATACAGCTCCGAATGGCAGATGCCTGACAGGGTGACACGCACCAGCAGCTCCCCTTTGCCAATCTGCGGGACGGGCACCTCCATCACCCTGCTTTTCCCCGGCCCCTCCATTACGATTTGTCTCATAGTAGTTTTCATCGTATACCTCCTGCATGAATAAGTGATTTGAAAGGAAGCTTTCCCCCTTTTATTATAAGAACAAGTTTACATGAAGGAGCTGAAAACAGTGAGAATGAAAGCTGCAATAAGGTGGACAAAAACGACTTTCTCTGATAACGTTGAACTAAAGAAATATAGGAGGAAAAGAGATGTCCGCATATACGATAGGCGCTTCACCGGCTGTTTTTCGCTCCTGCCCGGTGCACAGCCACGAATCCTGGGAGCTGGTAATCAATACGCAGGGCAGCGGTACTGCTGAAATAAACGGGAAAAAATATGCCTTTCAGCCGGGAACGCTCATGTGCATTCCGCCGCGGCTTCGGCACAACAAATATGCCGAAGAGGGCTTCTATGATCTGTATATCCATACGCAGCAGTTCCCTCTTTCCCGGAGCCGCAGGATGGATCCGACGGAACCGGTGCTGGTTTCAGACGATGCGGAGAAGACCTTTGAAAGCCTGTTCTCCCTGCTTTTAAGGCTTCATTATAAAGGAGATTCTTCCGCATCCATGTTTATTTTCAGGGCTGTCATGCAGCTGCTGGAAGAGCGCCTGTCCTCTGCGGGCAGGGATTCAGTGACGGAGGATATTAAAAACCGTCTCATCGCATCCTTTACGAATCCTGAAATAAACCTTACGGCTATGATTGCCGACAGCGGCTATTCCACCGATTATATCCGCCGTAAATTCAGGGCCGAGACAGGGATGACTCCGGGAGAATACCTGACCGGCTTGAGGATAACCTTTGCCAGGGAGCTTCTGGAACGCAGAGGATCCTTGAAGCTTTCTGTGAATGATGTGTCGCTCATGTGCGGATTTTATGATGTGCGTTATTTTTCCAGGGTGTTCCGTAAAATAACGGGATGTGCGCCCAGCCGGTATGTGGGAAATGGGGAGGTAAATAAGAAATGAAAACAGATAACAGAGCATGGCTTATAACGTGTAATCCTAGATTGTATGATGTAATAGGTGCTTTTGCAAGATTTAAAAAAATAGAATGGAAACAGAACAATAATATCAATAAGGGGGATATCGTTTATATTTATGTGGGAAGTCCTATTAAATGCCTGAAATATAAATGCAGAGCATAAAAAGTAAATTTGGATAAAACAACAATTAATGATTCTGATTTTGTATTGGATGGTAGCAACTATAAATTTTGTGGAAGGTATATGGAGTTATTATTATTGGAAGAGTATGATATACCGGAGTTAGATATAAAAAGATTAAGAGAGCATGGTTTAAGAACAATTCAAGGACCAAGCAGAATTACGGATGAATTGAAGCGTTATATTCAGAAAATTATAACAAAGTATTATAATGTGAGTTGTTTGGATAATTCTGATATCCAAAAATTGAGAGACGAAAAATATCCAAAGGACTATGCAAATCCATCAAATATTAATACGGAGCAATGGCAGCATTTATTAAAGGATCCTAATGTTTTTAGGTTATCAGATATAAAATTAATGAAAAAATTTTATCTGTCAGATAATCATGCGACGACTTGTTCGGAATTGGCTATTCATGATGGCTGTTCGCCCTCGTCCTATACGACATCTATAGTTGCTCTCGCAAAAAGAGTATGTGTTGCAACTGGAACTGAACCATTAATTGACGAGACTGGTAAAAAAAGATGGTGGAGGATACTTTTTTGGGGAAGATACCGTGAGGATAGACATTTTGAGTGGAAAATGAGACCCGAATTGGCAACGGCGATATCTGCTTTATATCCGGAATTGAATGTGAATATGGCTGAAAAATTGGAGGAAACAGAGTTGCTTTCTGATTTAAAACAATCCAGTCTCAAAAATATGACATTAGGATTTCAGCATAAGGGAATACCAAGAAAAAAACAGGTTGCTATTTATAATAACGGATGTAAAGTATATAAACGTGATAGGCAGATTTCTATAAACGCTTTGGCACATGCATGGTATAAATGTGAAGTAAATGGATTGCACTGGACCTTTATACGAAAAGGTTCAGATAAAAATTATACGGAACCGCACCACTTGGTTCCAATGTCTTATTCCGATATGTTTGAGGTATCCCTGGATGTAGAGGAGAACATAGTATCGTTATGCAGCAACTGCCATAATCAGCTTCATTATGGTGAAGGAGCTGAGTTACTACTGAAAAAACTATATAACGAAAGAGAAAAAGAGTTGGAGAATGTTGGAATACATATTGGTTTTAGTGAATTGCTGAAAATGTATGGAATTAAATAATATATGGAAAAAGTATTTTAGTTGTGTTTGTATATCGTGATACTTTTTCTATAGTTAGAAAAGAAAGATAAAAATAATAAGATACTTAAA
>OHQZ01000638.1_pt1 | contig 12871 bp, 9 predicted proteins | sample 1578281 | NCBI WGS metagenome assembly OHQZ01 (sample SAMEA3879589, study PRJEB24766) | human gut metagenome | biome: human-associated habitat; feature: feces | place: USA | collected 1985/1987
ATTAAATTTATAATTAGAAGTCCACATTGTATATTTTAAGAAAGCATGGTACAGTAAATCTGTCATAGTCCACAGTTCTGTGGATCCTTAATCACAGACAGCTGTTTCGGGGATATTCAGCAGCTGTTACAGTTCAGAAGTACCGTTCGGTGCAAAGTTCCATAGATGAAAATACGAAAAACAGAGAATGTAACTCAGAAAGGGGAGGTGCCATTGACAGGGGAAACTTTTAACAGGTAAAAGGAAACAGGAAGCCAGTGTTGATTTTTGCTGCAGAACAGAAAGAGGGAATATTATGAAAAAAAGAATATGGCACAAAATAAAACAGATCAGTCTGGGAATTTTACTGGCTGGATTTGTAATGACATCAGGAACACAGGAAACTCTGGCACAGCTGCCGGATAGCGCACAGGAAACTTCTGTGGAAAAGTCAGTGAAATGGGGAAAGCGTTCCGGGGAATTTCGTATGCAGAGTGAACAGGAATCCGGAGAAGAGGAACTTTTCGGGGACGAAGCCGGAAATGATATTCAGGATGGAAATGGACAGGCAGAAGAGAACCTGCCCGGTCAGGAAACGGAAGAAGAGGATCCGTCCGGGGATGGCTTTGATAATGATGCGCAGTCCGAAACAGAACCGGAGGACCAGGTACCGGAAGCGCCTGACGGAGAAGAAAACGGGGAAGGCACAGCGCCGGAAGAGGGAGAGAACCCGGAAGAGAAGCCTGAGCAAGATCCGGATGAAGAAACGGAAGAAAATCCGAATACAGAGCCGGGAACAGGGGAAGACACGGAAATACCGGAAGAGGAAACAGCAGACTTTGTTTTAACCGCAGAAGTAAATCCGGAAACAGCCAGGGCAGGAGAGACGCTTGTCTGTGAAATAGCAACAGAAAATACAGGGACGCTTCCTCTGGAAAATCTCAGCTTTTTCTGTGAACAGCCGGACAGCACACTGACAGCAGTTCTGGAAGATCAGCAGGGTGAGGAAACTCCCTGGGAAAATACCGGGATGCTGTTGCCGGGAGAGAAGCAAATATTTTATATCTGTATTCCTGTTCCGGAAGACAGGACAGAAGAGGTGGGCTTTGAACTGACAGCCAGGGCGTATCCTCAGAATACAGAAAAGGAAGATCATGATCTGGGGGACTTTGCATCAGAGGAAGCTCCGCAGACAGTGCCGGATGAAATCAGTCGTACGATTACGGTAAAAACAGAAATTCAGGCGTTAAAGGCAGATTTCCAGGTGACAAAAACGGCAGACCGTACAGCAGCGGTGCCTGGTGACAGGGTACTTTTTCAGATATGTATCAGGAATACCGGGGAGAGGGTTCTTCATTCTGTGCTGACCACAGAAAAGTTCCGGACAGAGAACATTCCTGTACATTTTCTGGAAAAGGAGGGAGTGATTCTTGACAGTACAAGAACAAAGGCGCTGGTCAGTCAGCTTCCGCCCGGACAGTCAGTGAGCCTTCAGGCGGAGATTGTGATACCGGAAGATATAAAAAGCAGTAAACTGATCAATGAAGTGGAGGTAGTAACAAAAGAAACCGGGGAAAAAACAATGACCTCCAGTGCGGAAGTGCAGGTTCATAAGGCTGTTCAGCCTGAGCAGAAAGAGGAAGTGCAGAACCCTGAACCACCCTCAGAAAAAAGTTATCCTGCCTCCACAAGGCCGGAGACAGGCGATGAAACAAGATTGACATTATGGTGTGTGCTTCTCCTGGGCGCATTTGGATGGGCATCCCTGAGTCTGTGTATAAAAGATAAGAAAAGGAAACATTGAAAAGCCCCCCTGTGTGTGCTATTCTATAAAAGAGTATATTCAACGGCAGAATGCTGCCGGATGCTTCTTGGAGGAAGAAAAATGAAACTATCAGCATTATTGGAACGTTTAGAATACACCTGCTGTCAGGGAACTGTTGAGCAGGAAGTAAGCACAGTTGTCTATGATTCCCGTAAAGTACAGGAAAACTCTCTTTTTATCTGTATCCGCGGTGCAGTTGTGGATGGACATAAATTTGTTTCCGATGTTATTGAAAAGGGCGCGAAGGTTCTTGTGGTGGAAGAAAACGTGCAGGCACCTGAGAATGTGACGGTGATCCTTGTAAAAGATACCCGGTATGCAATGGCCTTTATTTCTGCTGCTTATTTCGGTTATCCGGCAGAGCAGCTGAAAACCATTGGAATCACAGGGACAAAGGGAAAGACCACCACTACTTATATGGTAAAGTCCATTCTGGAAAACGCAGGATATAAGGTGGGACTGATCGGAACCATTGAGGCGATCATAGGAGAAGAAGTCATTCCTGCAGCAAATACCACCCCGGAATCCTATGTGGTTCAGGAATACTTCCGCAAAATGGTGGACGCAGGCTGTGACTGTGTGGTAATGGAGGTTTCTTCTCAGGGACTTATGCTTCACAGAACCCAGGGCTTTGTGTTTGATTACGGTATTTTTACCAATATAGAGCCTGACCATATCGGACCAAATGAGCACAGGGACTTTGAGCATTATCTTTCCTGTAAATCCATGCTTCTGAAACAGTGCAGGGTTGGAATTGTGAACAGAGATGACGAGCATTTCCGGAAGATCATTCAGGATCATACCTGCGCGCTTGAAACCTATGGATTTTCGCCAGAGGCAGACTTAAGGGCAGAGGATGCGCATATGACAGGCGGAAAAGGCAGCCTGGGCATTTCCTATCACGTAAAGGGACTTATGGATTTCCCTGTAGAGATTGATATTCCGGGAAAATTCAGTATTTACAATTCCCTTACGGCTATTGCCATCTGCCGTCATTTTAAGGTTTCCGAAGAAAACATCATCCGCGCTCTGAAGGCGGCAAAGGTAAAGGGCAGGATTGAAATGGTAAAGGTATCGGACGATTTTACGCTGATGATCGACTACGCTCATAATGCCATGGCTCTGGAAAGTCTTCTGACAACCCTAAGAGAATATCATCCACACAGACTTGTGTGTCTGTTTGGCTGCGGAGGAAACCGGGCGAAATCGCGCCGCTATGAGATGGGAGAGGTATCCGGACGTCTTGCGGATCTGACAGTCATTACTTCAGATAACCCCAGATTTGAGGATCCTCAGGAGATCATAGACGATATTAAGACCGGAATTGCAAAAACCAGTGGAAAATATGTGGAGATCTGCGACCGTAAGGAAGCAATTGCCTATGCCATCCACCATGGAGAACCGGGAGACATTATTGTACTGGCCGGAAAAGGCCATGAAGATTACCAGGAGATCAAAGGGAAAAAATATCCCATGGATGAGCGCGTTCTGATCGCGGAGATCCTGGAAGAAGACAGAAAATAACTGTCTGGCAGCAAGAAAGAGAGATTGCATGATTTATGCAGATATTATCATAGACATATCCCATGAAAAGCTGGACAGAAGCTTTCAGTATATAGTTCCTGAGGAACTGGAATCAGAGATACGTGTCGGTATGGTTGCCGCAGTTCCCTTTGGAAACTGTCAGCGAAAGGGATATGTGATCGGACTTTCCCGGGAACCGAAAATATCACCGGAAAAGCTGAAGCCGGTTGGGAAGCTTCTCAGCAGTCAGGAAACAACAGAAGCCAGGCTGGTTTCCCTGGCTGCCTGGATGAGGGAGCGTTATGGCTCCACAATGGCTCAGGCTCTGAAAACCGTGCTTCCTGTAAGAGAAAAGATCCGGGCAAAGGAAAAGCGGATGATCTGTCTGAATGTGGAAAGGAAAGAGGCGGAAAAGCTTGCCCAAACCCTTGAATCCGGCAGGTGTAAGGCCAGAGCAAGACTGGTCAGGGCTTTGCTGGAAGAGGGAAGCCTGGATTATACAGAAGCTGCGGCAAGGCTCAGGATCAATGCTTCTGTTCTGAAGCCTCTGGCAGAAAAAGGAATTGTCCGTATAGAGCAGGATGAAGTATACCGTATGTCTGTGGACGGGGATGTGATTCCGAGAGAAGAGCTGTCCGTTCTGACACCGGTACAGCAGAGAGCCTTCGAAGAAATAAAAAGGGAGTGGGACAGACCTGCTCCCCGTCCGGTTCTGATCCATGGAATTACAGGAAGCGGAAAAACTCAGGTGTATATGAAGCTGATACAGACGGTGGCGGAAAAAGGACAGCAGGTGATCGTTCTGATTCCGGAGATTGCTCTTACTTATCAGACAGTAAGAAGATTTTACGGATGGTTTGGAGAAAAAGTCTCTGTACTGAATTCCAGGCTTTCGCCCGGAGAGAGGTATGATCAGTTTAAAAGAGCCAGACGCGGGGAAATACAGATTATGGTAGGTCCCCGCTCGGCTCTTTTTACCCCGTTTTCAAATCTTGGACTTATCATCATTGATGAGGAGCATGAGCAGACCTACAAAAGTGAAAGCAGCCCGAGATATCATGCCAGAGAAACGGCAGTCCGGAGAGCTTTGATGGAAGGAGCCAGGGTTGTGCTTGGCTCAGCGACTCCTTCTCTTGAAGCATATACAAAGGCTGTTTCCGGGGAGTATGCGCTGGTAAAAATGACAGACCGGTATGAAAAACGTCCTCTTCCTGAAGTATCAATTGTAGATTTAAGGGAAGAATTAAAAGCAGGGAACCGGTCGATTTTAAGCAGAAAGCTAAAAGCTGCCATTGAGCAGAGGCTCAATGCAGGAGAACAGACCATGCTGTTTTTAAACAGGCGCGGTTATGCGGGATTTGTATCCTGCCGTTCCTGCGGGGAGGTGCTGAAATGTCCTCACTGCGACGTCGCTCTGGCTGAACATAACAATGGAAAAATGATCTGTCATTACTGCGGCTATCAGAGGCCAAAAGCAGAGGTATGTCCCTCCTGCGGTTCGCCGTATATCGGAGGATTTAAGGCGGGAACTCAGCAGATAGAGGCTGTTCTTCATAAATGTTTTCCAAAAGCCGGTATTCTGCGCATGGATTACGATACCACCAGAACAAAAGGAAGCTATGAACAGATTCTTTCTTCCTTTGCAGCCCATGAGGCGGACATTCTGGTGGGAACTCAGATGATCGTCAAGGGACATGATTTTCCGGATGTGACACTGGTAGGTGCCATAGCGGCAGACCTTTCTCTGAATGCTTCTGATTATCAGTGCGCAGAAAGAACCTTTCAGCTTCTCACTCAGGCGGTGGGAAGATCCGGAAGGGGAAAAAAGCCGGGAGAGGCTGTGATACAGACCTATCATCCGGATCATTACAGCATCCAGGCTGCAGCAGAGCAGGACTATGAAAAATTTTATGAAGAGGAAATGAGCTACCGCACTCTTCTGGACTATCCTCCTGCTGCGCACATGCTGTCTGTTCTCGGATCAGGAGAGGATGAAGAGCTTCTGGAAAAAGGAATGGACTTTCTGAGAAAGTTTGCGGAGAGAGTCAGTCCGGGGAAAGAGCTTCATATTATCGGACCTGCCTGGGCTTCCGTAGGAAAGGTAAACGATGTGTACAGAAAGGTCCTGTATCTGAAGCACAGCCAGGAAAGTGTTCTTCTGGACATAAAAAATAAATTTGAAAAATACATAGAGATCAATTCCGGTTTTCGGAAATTACATATACAGTATGATTACATCTGATGCACAAAGAGAAGTCTTACGGCAGAGATACGACGATACAGAAAACTGCCGGAAGATACTCCGTGCAGGAATGATGATCTGCAAAAGTACACAAGAGAATCACCATAGAAGGGAGAATGAATTATGGCACTTAGAAAAATAAGAACTGAAGGGGATCCGGTATTAACAAAGGTAAGCAGACCTGTAACAGAAATGACGCCCAAGCTCCGCACACTGATTTTTGACATGCTGGATACCATGTATGAGGAAATGGGCGTGGGACTTGCTGCTCCTCAGGTAGGTATTCTGAAGCGCGTGGTTACTATTGACGTAGGAGACGGTCCGATGGTTCTTATTAATCCGGAGATTCTGGAAACCTCCGGAGAGCAGACCGGAGACGAAGGCTGTCTCAGTGTTCCGGGAATGGCGGGACAGGTTACACGTCCCAATTATGTAAAAGTAAAGGCTCTTGATGAAAATATGGAAGAGGTGGTCTATGAGGGAACCGAGCTTCTTGCAAGAGCGTTCTGTCACGAGATCGACCACCTGGATGGAAAAATGTACACAGAGCTTGTGGAGGGAGAACTTCACAGAACGGTTTATGATGATGACGAGGTGTAAAATATGAAAATTGTTTATATGGGAACTCCGGATTTTGCAGTGCCGCCTCTTGCCGCTCTTGTAAAAAACGGATACGAGGTTACGGCAGTTGTAACGCAGCCGGATAAGCCAAAGGGCAGAGGAAAAACTCTTCTTCCCACCCCGGTAAAGGAGGAAGCGCTGAAACACGGGATTCCGGTATATCAGCCGAAAAAAGTCAGAGATCCGGAATTTATGGAAGTTTTAAAAGAACTGAACCCGGATATTATTGTTGTGGCAGCTTTTGGTCAGATCATTCCCAAGGCGATTCTGGAGCTTCCGGAATTTGGATGCATTAATATCCATGCCTCTCTTCTTCCAAAGTACAGAGGCGCCGCGCCTATCCAGCAGGCGGTTATTGACGGGGAAAAGGAATCAGGCGTAACCATTATGCAGATGGGAACAGGACTGGATACCGGAGATATGATATCTCAGACAGCTGTCACTCTGGATGAAAAGGAAACAGGAGGCAGTCTTTTTGACAAGCTGGCAGATCTGGGAGCAGACCTTCTGGTAAAAACCCTTCCTTCTGTTTTTGACAGAACAGCAGTGATGGAAAAACAGCCGGAGGAAAGTCCTACGCCATATGCTTCTATGATCACCAAGCAGATGGGACTTATGGACTTTCGTAAAAGCGCTCAGGAGCTTGAACGTCTTGTCAGGGGCATGAACCCATGGCCGAGCGCTTATACCTTTCTGAATGGGAAAACCTTTAAAATCTGGGAGGCTTCTGTAGTATCTGTGCTGAACGGAGACGGAAAACCTTCAGCAGCACCGGGAACTGTGATCGCGGCAGATTCGGACAGAGAAGGGATTCATGTTGCCTGCGGAAAAGACATTCTGGTACTGACAGAGGTCCAGCTGGAGGGAAAGAAACGTATGGACGCAGCGTCTTTCCTCAGAGGATATCAGGTGGAGCCGGGAACAGTGCTGAGAGATCATAAGGAGTGATAAGACATGTACGGATATGGTTTTTATTATGACAGAACATATATACTTCTGATAATAGGAATGCTTCTTTCTGTGGCAGCCTCTGCAAAGCTGAAAAGTACTTTTGCAAAGTACAGAGGTGTCAGAAGCGCTTCCGGGCTTACCGGAGAGCAGGCTGCAAGAAGAATCCTTCAGGCGGCAGGCATTACAGACGTACAGGTGCGCGCTGTGTCGGGAAGTCTTACAGACCATTATGATCCCAGAACAAAAACAGTAAATCTTTCTCAGGATATCTTTGGCCAGTCCTCTCTGGCTGCAGTGGGAGTGGCGGCTCATGAGTGCGGACACGCTATTCAGCATGCCATTCATTATGCGCCTCTGGGGATCCGAAGCGCCATTGTTCCTCTTGCAAACTTTGGAAGTACATTGTCCTGGCCGCTGTTTTTCCTGGGGCTTATTATGAGTATCCGCCCTCTGATCACAGCGGGAATCATTCTGTTTTCTCTGGCAGTTCTGTTTCAGCTTGTGACTCTTCCGGTGGAGATCAATGCCTCTTCACGGGCTCTGCGTATGCTGGAAACTACGGGGATTCTGGGAAGAGAGGAAAATTCAGGAGCGAGAAAGGTTTTGACAGCAGCGGCTCTTACTTATGTAGCGGCGCTGGTATCATCAATTCTTCAGCTTTTGAGGCTGATTATTCTTGCAGGAGGACGTAGAAACGATGACTAACGGCATCAATACAAGAGAAATGATCCTGGAGATCCTTCTTCAGATCGACGAGGAGGGGGAACACAGCCATATTGCCATCCGTAATGCGTTGTCAAAATACCAGTTCCTTCCCAAGCAGGAGCGCGCCTTCGTAACAAGAGTGTGCGAGGGAACTCTGGAATACAGGATTTATATTGACTATATTATTAATTCTTTTTCAAAGATAACAGTAGATAAAATGAAACCGCCTATCCGAGAGATCCTGAGAAGCGCTGTATATCAGCTGAAATTTATGGACAGGGTGCCGGACAGCGCTGTGTGCAACGAGGCAGTAAAGCTTGCACAGAAAAAAGGCTTTTATAATCTGAAGCCTTTTGTAAACGGAGTTCTCCGTACCGTGGCAAGACAGATGGACGAGCTTGAGTATCCTTCCAGAGAAAAGAATCTGGTAAAGTATCTTTCTGTAAAATATTCCATGCCGGAGCCGCTGGTGCTCCGGTGGCTGAATGTGTATGGTGAGGAAACTACAGAAAAAATGCTGGCGGATTTTCTGGAAGAAAAATCACTGACTGTACGCTGCCGTACATATCTGAATTCTGTGGAGGAAACCTGTGAAAGCCTTCGGGCGCAGGGAGTGACTGTGGAGGATGCTCCGTATCTTCCCTATGCAAAAAAAATCTCGGATTTTAATCATATTCTTGCTCTGGATGCTTTTATCCAGGGAAAGATCATGGTTCAGGATGTAAGCTCCATGCTTGTTGCGGAAATTGCCAATCCTTCAAAGGGAGATTATGTGATCGACCTCTGTGCGGCGCCGGGAGGAAAAAGTCTTCATATGGGTGATAAGATGGAAGGCTTTGGAACCGTGGATGCCCGGGATGTGAGCCAGTATAAGGTGGATCTCATCGAAGAAAACATACATCGCGCCGGAGCAATCAACGTTCAGGCAAAGGTAAAGGATGCGACTGTATTCGATGTGGATTCGGAATGTCAGGCAGATATTGTACTGGCAGATGTGCCGTGCTCCGGCTATGGAGTCATTGGCAAGAAGCCAGAGATCAAATATCGTTCTACTGCGCAGAAACAGGAAGAGCTGGTAATCCTCCAGCGGAATATCCTGGACAAAGCTGCTGAATATGTCAAGCCCAGAGGCGTGCTTATTTTCAGTACCTGTACCATTGCAAAAGAGGAAAATGAAGAAAATATGATGTGGTTCATGAACAATCATCCTTTTAAGCTGGAAAGCATTGACGAGTATATTCCAGACGAACTGAAATCTGAGACAACTGCTCTGGGATATCTGCAGCTGCTTCCGGGCGTTCATGGAACAGACGGATTTTTTATTGCAAGATTCAGAAGGAAATAGATCAATGACAGATATTAAATCAATGACACTGACAGAACTGAAGGAGCTGATGACAGAGCTGGGGGAAAAGCCTTTCCGGGCAAAACAGATTTACAGCTGGCTTCATGAGCATCTGGCAGCTTCCTGGGAAGAAATGACAAACCTTCCCAAAAGTCTGAAACAGAAACTGGAAGCTTATCCTATCACGGCTCTGGAAACAGTGGACGTACAGATTTCAAAAACTGACGGTACACGGAAGTATCTGTTCCGGCTCAGCGACGGAAATATGATCGAAAGTGTGCTTATGAAATATAAATATGGAAACTCTGTGTGCATTTCCTCACAGGCAGGCTGCAGAATGGGCTGCAGATTCTGCGCATCCACCATCGGAGGGCTTGCCAGAAATCTTCTGCCTTCTGAAATGCTGGATCAGATCTACCGGATACAGGCATCCATAGGGGAAAGAGTTTCCAATGTTGTAGTCATGGGATCCGGAGAACCTCTGGATAATTATGATAATCTTCTGAGATTTATCCATATTCTTACAGAGGAAGGCGGACTTCATCTCAGTCAGAGGAATCTGACTGTGTCCACCTGCGGACTTGTACCGAAAATGTATGAGCTGGCAGAGGAGAAGCTTCAGATGACTCTTGCGGTATCTCTCCATGCTCCAAATGATGAAAAGAGGCAGGAGCTGATGCCGATTGCCAAAAAATACAGTATGGATGAGCTTCTGGAGGCATGCAGGAATTATTTTGATAAAACAGGACGGAGAATTACATTTGAATACAGCCTGGTAGCAGGGGTAAACGACAGCGAGGAAAATGCTAGGGAGCTGGCAGGCCGTCTGAAGGGACTGAACTGCCATGTGAACCTGATTCCTGTGAATCCTGTTAGAGAGCGTTCTTTTGTACGTTCTACACGCCAGGCAGTGGAGAATTTCAAAATAAATCTTGAAAAATGTGGAATTAATGGTACTATTAGAAGGGAAATGGGCAGCGACATAGACGGTGCCTGTGGGCAACTAAGAAAAAGGTATATGGAAAAAACAGAAAGCGAGAAGTGACATGAGGGTATATTCAGCTACAGATGTGGGGCAGAAGCGGAAAATGAACCAGGATTATGTGTTCGTGTCCAAAGACCCGGTAGGAAATCTTCCCAATCTGTTTGTCGTTGCTGATGGAATGGGCGGTCATAACGCGGGAGATTTTGCATCTTCCCACGCAGTTCAGATATTAGTGGACGAGATTCGGAAAGACGCGGATTTTAACCCGGTCAAGGTGATCCGTCATGCCATTGAAACTGCCAACGCGGAAATTCTGACCCGCGCGCAGGAAGAGGAAGACCTCAGAGGAATGGGGACTACAATTGTGGTGGCAACAATTGTGGGACATTATGCATATGTGGCAAATGTGGGGGACAGCCGCCTGTATCTGATCCAGGGGCAGATTCACCAGGTTACCAAAGATCACTCTCTGGTGCAGGAAATGGTGAGAATGGGAGAGATCAAGCCGGAAGAGGCAAGAAATCACCCGGACAAAAATATCATTACAAGAGCGCTGGGAGCGGAAAGAACTGTTGATATTGATTTTTTTGATCTTCAGCTGGAGCCGGGAAGCACGATCCTGATGTGTTCCGACGGACTGAGCAACATGGTAGAGGACGCTAAGATTGAAGAAATCATACAGAATGAGACAGACCAGCTGCCGGAAAAAGGAGAAAAACTCTTAAGAGAAGCAAACCAGAACGGCGGTAAGGACAACATTGCAGTGGTTTTAGTAGAACCATTCACAAATGAGGTGGACAAATGTTAAAAGCAGGAATGATCATAGCGGAGCGTTATGAGGTTTTAGGGAAAATAGGCACAGGCGGCATGGCCGATGTGTATAAAGCAAAGGATCATAAGCTGAACCGTTTTGTTGCGGTTAAGGTGCTGAAGCCGGAGTTCCGGGAGGACAAAACCTTTATCCGGAAATTCAGAAGCGAGGCTCAGGCAGCAGCCGGACTGACACATCCGAATATTGTTAATGTATTTGACGTAGGCGATGATGAAGGCGTTTATTACATTGTCATGGAACTGATAGAGGGAATCACCCTGAAGGAATATATTGCAAAAAAAGGAAAGCTTTCTATTAAAGAGGCGACCAGTATTGCAATCCAGGTCTCCATGGGACTGGAAGCTGCACACAGCCATGGGATTGTACATCGTGATGTAAAACCGCAGAATATTATCATTTCCATGGATGGAAAGGTAAAAGTAACAGATTTTGGTATTGCAAGAGCTGCTTCATCCAATACGATCAGTTCAAATGTAATGGGATCTGTTCATTACAGCTCTCCGGAACAGGTACGTGGCGGATATAGTGACGAAAAGTCTGATATTTATTCCCTTGGTATCACTTTGTATGAGATGGTAACAGGAAGAGTTCCATTTGACGGTGATACAACAGTTGCCATTGCCATTAAACATCTTCAGGAGGAAATGGTTCCGCCAAGTGTTTATACAGAAAATCTTCCATATAGTCTGGAACAGATTATCTTAAAGTGTACCCAGAAGAATGCAGAGCGGCGTTATAAGAGCACAACAGAACTGATTCAGGATCTGAAGCGTTCCCTGGTGGATCCGGAGGGCGACTTTGTCGTGATTCCTCCTCTTGGAAATGCAGATACTGTCATTATCACAGACGAAGAGCTGGATGATATTCGTGGTTCCTACGGTGAGGAAGACGAGTATGATGAATATGGAGATGCCGACTACGACGAGGATGATTACGACGAATATGACTCGGAGGAAGATTACGACGAGTATGATGAGTACGACGAAGGCCGGAAGAAGAAAAAGGGCGCAGATGACGTCAATCCGAAGATGCAGAAAATCATGAAGATTATGAAGATCGTGGTTGCAGTAATCATTGTGTTTATCCTGGTTTTCGCTGTCGGAAAAGCTGCCGGTGTGTTCAAGGGATTTGGCGGAATTACCAAAGAAGAGGAAACAGAAGGTAAAGTCAAGGTCCCGAACGTCGTCGGTATGACGGAAGAACAGGCGAAGAAGGCGTTAAATAAAAAGGGACTTGGATTCAAGGTGGCAGAGCGCAAAGACTCTAAGAAGTACGAAGAGGGAACCGTATCTGAGCAGAAGACCAAAGCCGGCAAGAAAGTAGCAAAGAATACGACGATTTTGGTTGTGGTAAGCTCAGGGCTGGTAGGAAATGAGATTGTCGTTCCAGATGTCAGCAATATGAGTGAGGACGAGGCGCAGAGTAAATTAGAGGAAGCCGGATTTAAAAAGATTTCATCTACATTTGAATACAGTGATTCTGTTGCGGAAGGAGACGTAATCGGAACGACACCGGCGGCAAACTCAAAAGCAACAGAAGAAACCGAGATTGTGATGAAAGTCAGCAAGGGCGCTCAGAAGAAGACAGTTCCGAATGTCGTAGGGCAGGCAGATGCGGATGCGCAGAATGCGATCAAGGCAGCCGGCCTTACAGTGGGTACGGTGACGTATGAGTTTGATGAGAGCGTTCCGAAGGGACAAGTGATTTCTCAGACTATCGCCGGAGGGGAAAAAGTGGCTTCCGGTACCAGCGTAAGTATTGTTGTCAGCAACGGTCCAAAGCCGGATGAACGCGTGGAGGTAGTAAGTTTTGTAGGTCATTACGAAAGTGAATTGACAAGCTGGGCTTCTGCAAATGGAATG
>OHQZ01000640.1_pt1 | contig 12837 bp, 15 predicted proteins | sample 1578281 | NCBI WGS metagenome assembly OHQZ01 (sample SAMEA3879589, study PRJEB24766) | human gut metagenome | biome: human-associated habitat; feature: feces | place: USA | collected 1985/1987
TTCCGGAACCTTCTGAAGAGACTCCCTCTCTGGAAAAGCAGTCTCCCTGGAATCCCTGGACGCTGCTCTGGATCCCGCCTGTTCTATTCTGCATCCTGATTTTTCTTTATTATGGAATGACATACTATTTCCGCCGGTATACCCTGTCCTTTGTGCAAAAGCGCTGCAAGTCCGCCGGAGATGCCGCTGACTATTATTATCGGGACCTGCTGAGGCAGCTGCGTCTTTTTGGAGTTCAGCCTCAGGGAGGCGATACTCTGTTGAGTCTCGGCCAGCGAGCTGACCGTCATCTGCCTCCGGAGCTGGACATCTCTGTCTCGCAGATCAGCCAGACTATGAACCGTCTCCGATACGGCGAACTGCTGCCCAGCGAAAAGGACATTCATACTATGAATACCTGTCATGAACGGATTGAACGCCATCTGCGCAAGGTCTTGGGCTTCTGGGGTTACTTTTTCCGCCGCTTCTTGGCCACATGGATTCAAAAATAGAAAAAAGCTCTCTGGGCTCATGGCTAGAGAGCTTTTCTTTTTATGTGCAGCTTAGTCGCGTTTTTGTACCACTTAGTCTTCTGCTCTTGCTTTTCCCTGCTCATCTTCCTATAATCAAGATGCAACTGCAAAATCCGTGCCGGAGGTGTTATCTTGAAAATCACAATTCTGGAAGATTCTTCTACTCAGGAGGTGGAAATTACAATCCACTGCAAAAAGACAGATTCTCAAATTCTGCGAATGATCGCGTCACTGCGTTCTTTTGACCGAACCATCACGGGAACAAAAGACGGCCAGACTTTTCTTCTCCTGCCAAATGATATCTTATATATTGAATCCGTAGACAAAAAAACTTTTATCTATACGCTGAGCGATATTTACGAATCGCCTCTGCGCCTGTACGAGTTTGAGGAACGTCTGGCAGGAGACGGATTCTTCCGCGCGTCAAAGTCCTCGGTTGTCAACCTGGCAGGGGTTCGTTCCCTGCGTCCCGATTTTGGCGGACGTCTGATTCTGACCTTAAACAGCGGTGAAAAAATGACAGTATCCCGCCAGTTTGCCGGTACTGTCAAACAGAAACTGGGATTAGGAGGAAATACATTATGAAACGATTTTTCAAAGGAGTCTTACTATGGAAAAATGGAGCCAGCCTGATGTTTACCGGTTCTGTACTTTTGTATTGCATGATCAGTTTGCTGTATGGCGAAGCAGAACTAGAGATCTCCATCGTTTTTTCCCTTTTACTGTTATCCGCTCTGGGAACTCTGCTGCAATTTCTGGCGTTTACAGAGTATGTGATAAAAAATGTCCGATACTCCCTCCGTCTGATTATATTTGCCGTTCCTTTCCTGATCCTGCTGACCGGCTGCGCCTATTTGTTTCGCTGGTTTCCCATGGACTTATTTCAATCCTGGCTGATTTTCTCCGGTATTTTTCTGGGCATCTTTATGATCACTAGCCTGGGATTTGAGATTTATTACCGAATCAGCGGGAAAAAGTATGACGGCCTGCTGGGACAATATAAAAAAAGCCGTTCCAAGAATGATCAAAAAAACGGACTTTGATGGAATTTCTCTTGACAACAGGTTTTTGTCTCTGGTATAATTGTTCTCGCTAGAACTATTCTGAAAAGAACTATGAGAGGAGCCTGTATTTATGTTCAGTATTTTGGTTTATATCATCGCCGGTCTGGGCGCCGGAATTGGAACCGGCCTGGCCGGACTTTCCGCCGCTGCGGTGATTTCGCCCATGCTGATTACGTTTCTTGGATTTGACGCTTATGAAGCCGTGGGAATCGCGCTGGCCTCTGATGTGCTGGCTTCGGCCATCTCCGCCTATACCTACAAAAAAAATGGAAATCTGGATATCCGCCATGGGTTAGTCATGCTGATTACGGTTTTGATCTTTACCATGATCGGCAGTTATATCGCTTCTCTGCTTCCCAATACGACAATGGGCGGTTTTTCTGTATTCATGACACTGCTGCTGGGTATTAAATTTATCGTCCGGCCGGTAATGACCACAAAAGAAAAACAGGCGGAAAAAAGTGAGCGGACTAAAATCATACAATCCCTGCTGTGCGGCACATTAATTGGATTTATCTGTGGATTTATCGGTGCCGGAGGCGGTATGATGATGCTTCTCATCCTCACCAGCGTACTTGGCTATGAGCTGAAAACTGCTGTGGGAACCAGCGTTTTTATCATGACCTTTACAGCCTTTACCGGCGCGCTGTCCCATTTTACCATCGGCGGCATGCCCGACATCCCTGCCCTGATTCTGTGTATTCTGTTCACACTCCTGGGCGCACGCCTGGCCGCCCTGTTTGCCAACAAGGCCTCCGCCAAAACGCTGAACCGGGCCACCGGCGCAGTACTGACCGGCCTGGGAGCCGTTATGGTAGTGATGAACTTCCTGTAATATCAAGGTCCTGTAATGCCAAAGTCCTGTAATATTAAAATCCTGTGATATTAAAGTCCTGTAATATTAGAAGGCAAGGATACCCAGATGCTCCAGCAGAATCTTCGTTCCCATGAGAATTAATATGATTCCGCCTGCCAGCTCTGCCTTGGCCTTGAATTTCGCGCCGAATACATTTCCTATTTTAATGCCCAGCACACTGAGGAAAAAGGTAATGGATCCGATAAAGGAAACCGCCGGTACGATATCCACGCTCAGAAATGCAAAGGTTACGCCTACGGCAAGCGCATCAATGCTGGTGGCAACTGCCAGGGGAACCATAGTTTTCACATCAAAGGAATCATTCTGCTCCTCCTGGGCGCACTTTTCACAGCCGCAGCCGGCGGAGCGGAAGGAATCCACCGCTTCCTTCACCATATTCAGCCCGATGAGACAAAGCAGGATGAACGCGATCCAGTGATCAATGCTCGTAATCAGAACCTTGAACTGTGTCCCCAGCACATAGCCAATCAGCGGCATGCCTGCCTGAAAGCCCCCGAAATATAATCCGGCGATAATGCCGTTTTTCCAGCTCATCTTTTTCATGGAAAGCCCTTTGCAGATTGACACTGCAAAGGCGTCCATGGACAATCCCACCGCAATTACAAACAATTCCCACAAATTCATCTGTCGTTCCTCCTGTAAAATAGACAGCCCCCAATGGACTGTGCCCGTATGTCCGCCGGACGTAAAAAAAAGACCTATCTGCCGCCCGGCAGATAAGTCTCATTATTTAAAGTAAAGCCAGATAAGCTTCTTATCAGTATGTTGACTTCACTACACCATTCAGTGCTAACTACTCCCTTATCGTGAAATTCATCATAGCATTTTGATAAAATGATGTCAATAAACTTTTTCAAAAAACTCCCTTATTTCCGCTTTCTCAGCCTGTACAGAGCCCTGAATCATCGGATTCTTCCCTCCGCCCCTGCCGTTCAGCTCCCGGTTCAGATCTTTTCCCAATGCCGCCACATCCTTTTGCCGGCTGCAGACCACATATTTATAGCCTTCCCCGTCACTGCCGGAAAAGACAGCCGCAAGGCCCGTCCGTTCTGAAAGCATATCCGCGAGCTTCCTTATTTCCACTGCATTCAGCCCGTCCTCGAAAATTACTGTTTTTTCCTGGCCTTCAGGTATTTCCTTTACCATTATTTCAAACAGCCTTTGCTTCAGCCCATTATTCTGAAGCCTCAGCTCCTGCATCAGCTCCTGCTGCTTTTGAACCGCCGCCGCGGTTTCCTCCGGTTTTACGGAAAGCAGGGCCGATATGGCTTTTACATTTCTGTGCTTTTCCTCATAATCCTCCAGCGCCCTCCAGCCGATCTCAAGCGTCAGCCGGATTCCTGTTTTGTAATGCTCCGAAGAGGTGACCTTAATCGGCCCAATTTCCCCGGTCCGCTTTACATGGGTCCCGCAGCAAGCGCATACATCCGCTCCCGGCACCGTCACAATACGCACCGCCCCGTCAATTTCCTTTTTACTCCGGTATTCCAGCGTCTCCAGTTCCCGGGCGCAGGGGTATTCCGCCAGAATCCTTTCATTGGCCAGAACCACGGTATTGGCCTGCCTCTCCGCCTCCGCAATCTCCTCCTCCGTAAGCAGTCCGCTGAAATCCACAGTGACAAAATCCTTCCCCATGTGAAAGCCGATATTGTCATAGCCATGCAGCCTGTGCACAATCCCGGAGAAAATATGCTCCCCGGAATGCTGCTGCATGTGAAGGAAGCGGCGCTCCCAGTCTATCCTGCCGTGAACCAGGCTGCCTGGTTCCAGGGACTGTGAGCAGATATGAAGCACATAATCCTTCTTATCCCTCACATCCGTCACCCGGACATCATTCAGGAAACCCTGATCCGCAGGCTGTCCGCCGCCCTCCGGGAAAAAAGCGGATTCATCCAGAACCACCTCATAGCCGTTCTTACCCTCTTCACAGCTTAAAACCCTGGCGTCAAACTCCCTGATATAAGAATTCTCATCATATAATCTCTTGGTAAACATGTCTTACTTCCCTTTCTGCCCGCAGCTGGTTATTGCTTAAATTCGCAGTTTTATATTTGCTGACTTCCTATTTGTTGACTTTATATTAATCGGCTTCCTATTTGCCAGCTTTATGTTTCCAGCCTATATTCCCAGCGCATTCCTGAAAAACCGCACGATCCCTTCACTCTTCTCAAAAATACTCTGCTGCCCCTCAAGCTGTGTAAAATACTTTCCGTTATCCACATCCACAGAAATCGGATCCAGCGGAAATCCCTCTTCCTTCTGCTGCACCGGCTTGTCCACCAGATAAAATCTGACTCCGCTGATATCCGGCCCGTAATGCTCATACCGCCTGTTTTCATCCAGAATCAGGCAGATAGCATTTCTGTATTCTGCCATACACCTGCCTCCCAGCCTGTGAGCGATCCCCGCATAATAGGCCGTCATTTCCGCATCACTGAGACGCCGGCCGCCCACATTACGCACATGAACCCCCGGCTGCTCCTCCTCCGGCAGGCCTTCTATATACATGCCGCTGTCACAGGAGAACACAGGCATTTTAAAAATGCTGTAATAAAATTCCGCCTTCTGCCTTGCATTTTCCAGCGGCGTCCTGCCCGTTTCCTCCGGCTCTTCCTGTACAGCCGGCAGATCCCTGAGACTGAGCAGTTCCACATCCAATTCCTTCAAAGCTTCCTTCATCATGGAAAACTTTCCCGGATTCCCGGTTCCGTAAATCAGCTTCAAAACGTTTCCCGCCTTTCCAAAAATACTTTTTTCAGGTACTCTTCCATTCCTGAAGTTCTATATAAAAGCAGCCCGGCTGCATCTTCCAGCCGGACTGCCTTCTAAGCCAAAGTCTGATACACGCGGCGGCGGATTGACGGATGCGACGCCTGTCCACAACCATCTTACCCGCCGCCCGCTGTACTAACTCCGGCCGGGGAAGGACTCTCTGTCCTTCCTATTTTACGCTTTCGCTCTGCTTTCTGTCTACCATTCTTTTTTCAAATCCTGCTCAGACAGATCGTAATGCTCCAGGAATTCCCGGAGGTCGCTGTCCTCCCGGATATACATCACTTCCTCCACATGCCCCGTCTGTCTGTCCCGGAAGCACGCAACCCGTTCTCCCGTACAGATGCTGCACCGCAGCACCGGGATCTGGTTTATCCGGTCAAAGGAAGGATACCCTGCGGCAGACTTCTTTTTCCGTGAAAACATATGCTTCATCCCCTATTCGGCAGCATAATTCAGCCTCACCGTAATCATGGCATTCTTATATCTGGAACTGGTATCAAAGGCTCCGTCATAGCTGTATTCCCCGGATCCGGAATTCTTGGCTGTAATCTGGAAAACTCCCAGGTTCGCGCTGAGCAGGGCTCCCGTCCTGCTGCCAGTGCCTGCCGCCATGATATCGATCCTCTGCTTTGCATTATCAGTTGCCTTCTCAATAAGCTCCAGCTTCACCTCGTCCAGCTTGGTACAATAATATTCCGGAGAATTGGAGACAAACTCCACGCCCGATTCAATCAGCTTGGTAATATCCCTGGAGATATTCTCCACCTTATCAATATCCTCTGAAGTAACGGACAGGCTCTGATAGAGATCATAACCATCCGGATAATCTCTTATATAGTTCCCGTTTTCGTCATATTCCGTACGGTAACGCTGGGAAATATCCACGGAACTGAAAACCAGCTCCTCTTCCGAGACCCCGTTTTCCAGCAGATACTGCCTGACTACCTCCGCGTCCTTCTTAATAATGGCGTAGGCATCCTTGGGCGTGGCGCCGTAAGCGGAGAAGCTCCCTCTCCAGACCACCAGATCGGATTCGAAATCAATGCTCGCCGAACCGGTAGCCGTCAGCCCGCCGGCTCCGGAGGTCTTTTTATAGTCCACAATGCTCCCTGAAAAAATAACCACACACACAATGGCCGTAATTCCTGCAATCAGTGCAATAATCACCGATTTCCATTCACCGGCCCCGCCTTTGCGGTTCCCGCCGCGTTCATCCATTTCTTTTTTCCCATCCATAGACCAACCTCCCTCTTCCTGTTTTCCATTATTATCATTATCCATTATATTTTCAGTATAACAACAGCCCTGTAAAAAACAAGGAAGATTTTCTTAATTTAGCAATTCCTGCGCCATTGCCGGGAAGGTCGTTGATCTATACATGGATTACCGCGTATAAATAGGAATCCTGGATACATCCGTTTTTGAAAATACTTTTCCGTTTGATGCCCTCCAGCTCAAAACCGGCCTTTTCCAGAACACCCCTGGAAGCCAGATTGGTGGAAAACGGCTCCGCATAAATCCTCACAAGCTTATAACGGCGAAACGCCTCTTCGCACATCAGCTGCACCGCCTTTGTCATGATGCCTTTTCTCCAGAAGGGCTCTCCCAGCCAGTAGCCCAGCTCCGCCGACTTGCAGTATACATCGTCGTTAAGCATAACGGTAATGCTTCCCACCGCTTCCCCGTTTACAATAATCGCCCTGGCAAGCTGGGTAATCCCTTCCTTTTCCATGCAATCCTGAACGAACCATTCCGCATCGTCCTCCGTATAAGGGTAGGGGAAGGAATCCCTCAGCCTTCCTGCGATTTTTTCATTATCAGCGTATTTTGCAACCGACGGTATATGTTCTTTTTTCCATGTTTCCAGTGTAAATTCCATTTTCTGCTCCTGTCTGTACGTCCCGGCAGCTGTGCCGGACGAACCTTTCCTTCTTTTTTTTGTGTCAAACCTGATATTTATAAAAATACTCCTCTTTATCTTGCCGCCGCGTCCCCGGTAATGCAAAAGGACAACGGCCTGCACATGACGGCCGTTCCGGTGCTCCCCAGCATCAGTTTTCCCTTACGGTTTGTGAGTAAAAGCATCTTCATAATACCTTCTTTCTTTGACTTCGGCCTGCAGGCAGAAAGTTGCGGGCTTCTTCACGGACATAAAAAATCCGCACGGATTATCAGAATATTCAAATCTGGAATCCATGCGGTTTCATCCTATCTATTCAGACCACACAGATACAAGCCTCTGCGTACTTGCATCTGCTATAACAGCTACAAGTACCGGAAGTTCATGGACATGACTGTGCACATCATGAAATCTGCAGTTGTGGTCATTTTGTTTCTCATAGTCAACCTCTTCACATAATGGAACTATTTTCCCAATTGGTATCAGTGTAACAAAGTCGGCGCAAAAAATCAACCGGACAAAAGACTTTTTTAATAAATTATTAAAGAAATTTTTGTGACAGCTTAGTTTTTACCGTTTATAATTAAAATAATTTTTAAACCTGTTCTTTCGGCGCCTGCCGCCGCATATAATTGCAAGAGGGGATTTTTATGTATTTATATATTTTATTGCTGCTTTTCCTGTTACTGTTCCAGGCAAGCTCTTCCGGGCCGGAAAACTTCCAGGAAGAGCATTTCACTAAAAATTTTGAACTGCCGCTGCGCGGTTTTTTCACATTGGTGATCGTATTTCACCATCTATCTCAGTATCTGGACAACCCCGGACCGTTCCGGGTATTCCAGGAAGTGGGGATTCTTTGCGTTGCCGCCTTTTTCTTCTATTCAGGCTACGGACTGAGGAAAAGCGTTCTCACCAATCATGGATATTTCCATCATTTTTTTCTCAGGAGATATATCAAGATATTTGTTCCCTTTTTTCTCTGCAATGCCATATATCTCTTCGTTTACTACCTGACTGGAAATCGTTATGGGATAAAGCTGTCACTGGAATATTTAAGCGGCATCCGGCTGATTAATCCCCAGTCCTGGTATATTATCGTAATCGCCCTGTTTTATTTTGTGTTCTTTCTCACCTTCCGCTATATCCGGAAAACCGCCGTCAGTTTTCTGCTGCTTGGGATCTTCCAGATTGCCTTCCCTACCTACTGCATGGTGAAAGGTCCCGGCGTCTACTGGTTCCAGGGCGAATGGTGGTTTAATTCCAGCAGCCTGTTTTTTATCGGCGTCCTGATGGCCCAGTTTGAAAAACAGATCCTGGCCTTCGCCCGCAAATGGTATTACCCCTTGCTGCTGGCGGCGGCCCTTACCTTCCTTTACTTTTTCCCCAAGTCCGTCCGGGTCCTTGATAAGATCGAACCACTGCTGCTGAACGAACATATTTTTGTAAAGGAAATGCTGGAAAGCTGGATCTGCTTCATCTGGCAGACGCTGGCCGTTATCAGCTTCGTTGCTTTTGTTTTCCTGCTGACACTGAAAATCAGGTTTAATAATGTATTCCTCCGCTTTCTGGGGACCCATTCCTTTGAGCTGTATCTGATTCATGGACTGTTCCTTGAAATATTCCGGAGTGATAGGTTTTATATAAAAAGTGATTTTATTTATACAGCGGTTGTGTTGATCTTTTCCCTGGGTTTGACTGCGCTGATGTATTATCCATTTAAGATCATCTCCAGGAAGCTGCAGGAGTATAGCCTGCAATTATAGAATGTATTAATTTTTGTAACTGTTCATCAGGCCAGCGCTTTGCGCTGACCGTAAGAAAGTGATTCAGGAGCAGGAAAATAATGGTATATCTTGAAACCAATCGGCTTATACTGCGGGATTATACAGAATCAGATGCAGATGCCTATTTTGAATTAAGAAGCGATCCTAAAACAATGTATTATTTACAAGGTATTCAACTTTTTACCAAAGCAGCCGCTGTTAAGGATTTCCAAAAAATTTTGGAGGATTCAAGGAGCATTAATCGAAAATTTTATTTCTTACATATAGAAATGAAATCATCACATCAACAAGTCGGAAGTATTGGATATACAGTGACAGACAATACACCCGTTGGCAAACTGGTTGGCGCGGGGTATTTCATTTATCCCAAATTCTGGGGTAATGGATATGCTACTGAATCGTTTGAACGGGTTTTAAAATTTGCGTTTCTTGAAAACAATGTTTATAGGGTTGCAGCCGGATGTTTAGCTGAAAATATTGGTTCTGAAAAGGTCATGCAAAAATGTGGTCTTATTAAAGAAGCAGAACACATTGATTACGAATGGCACGATGGGAAAATGAAAACCAGACTGGAATACCGATTACTAAAAAGCGAATGGGAAAGGATAACATGTATTTAATTAATTTTAGGCTTAAGTAAAAAATAGATCAAAGCAGTTTAAATATATTATTATGAGAAAACGATGAGCGGTTATACTGAACCTGCTCATCGTTTTATTATAAGATATTTTTGATTACAGACACGCCGTCATTATAGAATGTGCTTCCAGCACAATCTTACAGCCCTTGCCGTCTGCCCAAAGTTCAAACGTCCTGTCACTGTCCGTCGCATTTAAAATTACGGCGCCTATTATAATAACATTTTTTATTTTTGCTTGCAAGGGGGTGATTTTGCAGAGCAATTTTGCAAAGCATGTTTTTTGAGAGCCTGACGCCTTATTCCGCAAACAGCAAACAGACCACGGCTCCCGCCTCATACACCTTCTTTTTCCTGAGAAGCCCGGTCTCCGACTCCCTTTCAAACACCACCAGATTATCACTGTCCTGGTTTGCCGCAAGCAGCCAACCGCCGGACGGAGCCAAGGTAAAGCCCCTGGGATTTTTCCCTTCTGAAGATATCCACTGCACCGGACTTAAAAGCCCATCGTTATCCACAGCGAAAACACCTATCGTATCCGCCCCTCTGTTTCCCACATAAATATACCTTCCGTCATCGGAAAGCACAATTCCGCCGATAGAGCTTTCCACCCCTGCCTCCTCTTCCGGCAGGCTGGAAACCATCTGTACGAATGAAAGGCGCCGCTCCTCTTTCTCCCATCGGTACACCGCTATCCTGTTTTTCAGCTCGCAGGTCACATACACCATATTCCCCGCCTGTGAAAAAGCAAAGCTCCTCGGTCCGCTTCCCGCCTCCAGGAAAACAGAAGCCGCACATTTACCCGGCTTTCCTTCCTCATCAAGCTCATAACAGGAAATTTCATCCGTTCCCAAATCTGCAACCCACACAAACCCGTCCTTTACGGCGGCGCTGTGTACATGCGGCTTCTCCTGCCTTACCGGATGGCGCAGCCTCTCCCTGCCGTCCGCATTTTCCTTTTCCCCAAAGCTATGTACCAGCTGTCCGTCCATCTCTGCCAGTCCGCCATCTGGCGACAGCCGAAAACAGCTCATGCTTCCGCCGTTATAATTGGCGGTAAACACATGTCTGCCGGAACCGTCACAGCTCACATGGCAGGGAGCCGCACCCATTACGGGAAGAATGCTGTCCGCCGCAAGATACCCCTGCATGTCAATGCGGTAAGCGCTGAGCGCGCCTCCCATGGTTCCCTCATAGTCATCCAGCTCATTTACCGCATAAAGCATTTTCCCATCCGGCGATATGGTAAGCCAGGAAGCATTTAATGCCTCAGGCCAGCTCTCCTCAAGCCTTACTTCTCCCGTACTCTCGTCAAACTCCCAGAGACAGATCCCCTGTCCGTTTCCCAGATAGACGCTGCCGTCCCCTGTCACAACAGGCGCGTTATAACTGCCTGTGTATAACTTTACTTTTTTTTCATTCTCCTGTGGATACATTTCACTCGTCTCCTTCCAATACTTTATAAAGATAGGCATTTCCTTTTTTCCCAACCCGTTCCACCACCCCGGCGTAAGCCAGGATCTGCAAAACCACCTGCGCCAGGCTCGCCCGGATATGTACTTCCTTCGCAAACTCCTTTACCGTAAAAGGCTCCGGTATCCCGTAGGGAACCAGCTGCAGATAATCCCTGGGACAGTCAATATCCATTATCTCCACCAGCTCCAGCGGAATCCTGTCAAAACGGGAGGAGCCCTTTTTCCTGTCCCGGCTCCATCCATTCAGAAGCCGGTATTCCTCCATATTTATAAACACAAACTTTAAATGCAGATTCTCATCCAGAAGAAAATTTTTTATCCGGTACAGTTCCTTGAAGGCCACATACGGATTCCCCTTCACCGGTGATTTTCTCCGGCTGCTGAATTCCCCTGTTTCTTCATCGATCCAAATCAGCCACTTTTCATAGGGAATCGGGTATACGATCGTCACCGGGTAAAGCGGCAGAAATTTCCCCAGCTTATCCCTCATCCGGTCAAAATTCCTCGTCTGTATCTCCACGATTTCCGTTCCGGTATAAATATCCGCCACACAGCCCTCTATGGGAATTTCATGCATGTCCTCATCCGGCGCGTAAAAATTCTTCAGCACCGCATGAACCGTCTTTTCCGAAAGCGTACCGATTCCCTGCTTTTCTCTCTCTGTCCCTACAATCTTATCCCTGGCCCACTCAAAACGTTCCTTATCGGTCACGGCTAATCTCTTTCCTTTCCGCCGCCGTATTGCATCCCGCAGCGCCTGTATTATACCACAACCAACTGCCCCCTACATCCCTGCAGACACAAATCCGTCCCATACAGCCTTTTTATAAATCTAATCATACCTCATTATTATATAATTTGCACAATTTTTGTTAAAAATGCGTAAAATAAATTGCTATTTCCCCGGAAAATATTTATACTAAGAAAAAGAGAACTTGTGCCGCAGACGTGCGGCGGAAGGAGTAGCCTATGAAAATGCTCTTAGCTATCGTGCATAATGAAGATGCACCCTTACTCATTAATGAACTGAATGAAAAAAAGTATTTCGTAACCAAGCTTGCCACCACCGGCGGATTCCTGAAAAAAGGAAACACCACCCTGCTCCTTGGTATTGAGGACGAAAAGGTGGATGAGGTATGCGATATTATCAAACAGCATTCCGGCAAACGCCAGCAGATCATGTACACTCCGCCGGCACCGTCAAACTGTAATGTATACCCCAATGCCGTATCCTCCGTACCCGTAAATGTAGAGGTAGGAGGAGCCACCATCTTCATCATGCCGGTAGATGATTTCCGGAAAGTCTGAGATGGGATAGTCCTAACACTACAAACAGCCCTTCCATAACCTCAACTGCCTGAACACCTCGCATTGTTCACAAGCGACAAAAGTTGCTGACAAAGCAGTTGAAAGATGGTTATAGAAGGGCTGTTTTTAACGTAAGAAATCTCCCCTTTTTTCGGACAAATCAAAAAATACCAGCCCCCCGCCGCGCCCAAATTCTATCCGCCCCATTCGCCTCCCCACGCCCCGGATAAAATTCCCAATCAGCCAACTATTCCTTCAACACGTTCAGGAAATAGGTTTTGGAGGGATTAAGGAACATTATGAGAGGCCGGGAATTCTGAGATGAGGGGGCATGCTTTCCGATCCGGGGGCTGTCTTACCCGGCCATAGTCTGCCGGCTGTTCCGGGCCGGGGGGCGGGCTTTCTTCTTTGGGGATGCTGTGGGGTATTTTCTGTTCCATTGGAAAAAACGGTGATATTTCTTACTGCCCCGAAAGACCATAATCCTGCCGCCCCTAGCAGCCTG
>OHQZ01000651.1_pt1 | contig 12689 bp, 10 predicted proteins | sample 1578281 | NCBI WGS metagenome assembly OHQZ01 (sample SAMEA3879589, study PRJEB24766) | human gut metagenome | biome: human-associated habitat; feature: feces | place: USA | collected 1985/1987
GGGGAAGCCTGCAAAGCTCCCCGGCCAGGGCTTTCTGCATGGAGATTAAAAGCTCTTTCCTTTTAGGATCAGAGGCCAGGTTGTGCTGCTCCATGGTAAATGCGCGACCTGTCTGAATGGTAACTTTATCTTCCTTACCTTTTTGGGGATTTTTAAATCTTTTTCCATGTGTAACCTTTTGGCAGGGGGAAACATCTTATTAATGCAATTGCAGAAAAAAGGATCCGTGGCAAACGGCAGGAAAGGATAGACGGATGGAACTTGAAATGTTGGTCAGAAGGGCGAAGAAAGGCGATAAGGATGCTTTTAAGGAATGTCTGTACCGAACCGCTTTCTTATATACCAGAAATCAGGACATGGCCTGCGACGCGGTCCAGGAATGCATTGTCAAAAGCATGGAGGCTATAGGCCAGCTGAAAAAACCGGAGTTTTTCAAAAGCTGGATGACCAGAATCCTGATTAACTGCGCGCTGGCGGAGCTGCGCAGGAACCGCCGGTATGCAGAGGAACCGGAATGGGAATCAGAGGAATGGGCCCAGGAGGAGGCCCCGGTATCTGCGGAGGAAAAGATGGATTTGTACCGGGCCATCGATCATCTGGATTATCCTTATAAAGTAATTATCATTCAGAAGTATTTCTTTGACTGCAAGCTGAATGATATTGCGGAACTTCTGGAAATGCCGTTGGGAACGGTTAAGGTTTATCATGCCAGGGCAAAAGAAAAGCTGAAGCGGTATCTGGAAAGCGGCTGAGCTTCGGCCCGGGCAGCGGTACATGAAAATTTTGACGGACACGGCCAGGCAGGCGTCTGGAGACGAGGAATGGATATGAAGAAAAATCAACATTTTAACCCCGGGGAAATATGGGAAAGCATAGAACTGCCGGATAACCTTGACCTGCTGATTAAAAACAGCGTGGAAGAAGGGTATAAGCGTATGCAGGATAAGAAAAAAAGAACAGAAAAGTGGAGAGGAAAAAGGATGGCAGCAGCGGTGGGCATCGTGGTATTGGGCTGTGCCGCCGCCATACCGGTAAAGGCATTTGTAACATCTCTGGTGCAGGAACGGATGCAGCGCATTCCTGCGGAAGAAATAAAAGAGGTGGAAAGCGTTATGGACAGCCAGGAGGTGAATGCGGACAGCTATTCCAGGGAGTATACGCAGACAGAGAAGGAAAGGTATGGGAATCTGTACAGAGCCTATCTCCAGGGAACTTTCCCGCAGGGGGAACTCAGACAGGAGCAGACGCAGAAAAAGGAGAGGGCGGATTCGCTTTATTATGCCAGGGATACCTCAACCTTCTATCTGCCCGAGCGCGAACTTACGGATGAAGAGCTGCTGCAAATCATAGAGTTTGAAACCAAAAGGGATTATGTGCTTTCCGAAAGAACGGAGCCGGCGGATATCACGGCAGAAGAAAAGCAGGCCAGGGAACAGATCGCGGAAAGCGGCGGGATTACCGAAGAAAAGGCAATTGTGCTGGGAAGCGAATGGCTTCATAATCTGTATGGCGTGTCCGAAAAAGGGATGGAACTGAACCATTATCTGAATACAGATATGGGGGCTGAGGGAAAAGGCGTCTATAATGTGAACTTCAGCGTACGCAGCACGGAATACTATTATTTCTATTTTGAACCACAGGACGGAACTCTGCTGGGGGCTTCCAGTAGCCTGGCCGCGGATATGGATGCGGATGCCGTAAGTTACGCTGTGCTGGAAGGAAAGATGGAGAAAATGTGTGAAACGGCAAAGGCTGTTTTAACAGGAAAACTTCAGAAGGAAGCAGAATATGAAAAAATCGTCTGTGCTTACCGGGATGAAAACGGATATCTGGGCAGCTTTAACAGAATTGCCTACTATTTTATCAGAAAGGATGGAAGCGCTTATAAGATCGCAATGAACGCCGCAAGAGAAGCATTCCTGGATTATGCATATATTGAAGATTATGGCGCATACATTCAGGAACAGAATCCGCAGACGGCGGAAAAGAGTAAAAATCCGAATTCCGGGCAAGGAAAAACGGTTTATGTGGAAATGGGGAAATGAGGAAATAAGGAAAGGTCCGGGAAGCGGTTCCCGGGCCTTCCTATTTGGCTCCTTTTTCTGAACGGTACTGGCTGGGCCAGATACCAGTATTTTTTTTAAATACTTTACTGAAATATACCGGATCAGGGTAACCAGACATTTCACCGATTATAGATACCTCTAATTCCGGGTGACGGATCAGAAGCTGTCTGGCATAATGAATCCTTAAATTGGTCAGATAACGAATCGGGGATTCATTATGATATTTTTTGAACAGATGACTTAAATAATCAGGAGCAAATCCCAACCTATCCGATATTTCGCCCATTGTTATCTGTTTCCTGAAATTTTCCTGGAGATATTTTTCAATACAGGAAACAATTTCTTCCTTGCTCATGTTTTTCAGGTGTTCGGGTACGCTGGCCTGTACTGTTTCGTTTTCACCATCCAATTCAATCAGGAGCTTGGTTAATGCCTGTTCCAGGTTCTCCTGCTTTATTGGTTTGAGAAGGAATCCTTTTACCTGATATTCAATCGCCTGCTGTGCTAACGTAAATTCATTATAACCGCTTATGATCAGGACTTTAATGGAAGGAAATGAAGCACGGAGGATACGGGAAAGCTCAAGGCCGCTCATTACCGGCATCTTGATATCTGTAATAAGCAAATCCACATGATGATTCCGAATGAAATCTAATGCGCTTTCTCCATCTTCAAAGGTTCCTTTTATGGTAAAAGGAAGGGAGAGGGCATTAATTTTCTTGATCAGGTTTTCCTGTATAAGCAGTTCATCCTCGGCCACAACCACATCATAAGCTTTTCTGCTAGCTAATTCAGTCATTTATTTTTCCTCCAATCGTGATACAGGCTCCGCCTTCCGGGTTATTTTCTAGTATGAGAACTGCGCAGGCACCGTATTGCAGCAGCAGCCTGAGATAAACATTCTGGAGCCCCATGCCCCCGATTTTCAGACAGGCAATATCTTTGGAATCCCGAATGGACCGCATAAGTTCAGTAAGCCGTGTAATCTCTCCTTCTGCAAAGCCGCATCCGTTATCTTTAATACGGATGTACCATTTCCCGTCCGTTTCTTCAAAAAATCCGCAAATGCTAATGCGCCATGGAGGTTTTTTCATAAAGGCGTATTTCAACGAATTTTCAATAATCGGCTGTATGCTCAGTTTAGGGATTTTGATATCGGCAATTTGTTCGTCTAAAGAAAAAGTGCAGGTGAGACGATCCCGGTAACGTACATTCATACAGGCTAAATATTTCTGCGTATATAAAAATTCATCCCGGATAGTTACGCGAAGTTCTCCGCCGGTCGAAGTATACCGGAGATAATCACAGAGATTTTCAGTTAAACTTATGATTTCCTGATTCATATTTTCTTCCGCCATTACGCTTATATTTGCCAGATTATTATAGAGAAAATGGGGCTTCATCATGGACTGTGTTGCAATCTCTTTGGCGCGTATTTCATTTTCCTGTGATTTCATCATTTCAAGAGTGGAAGAATTCATTTTATTATACATGTTCCGGAAAGAGGCAATCAATGTCTTTATTTCTTCAAAATGACTTTCAGGCAGCGGGACGGAATCGATTGAACGTGAGAAAACATCATCTAAGTCCAGGGTTTCAAAAGTATTTTTTAATTCTCCCACAGGTTTGAGAATACGGCCGGATATGGATATGCATATGGCAAGGGTTACTAACAATACGATTATCAGAACCGCCAGAAAAAACAGGGTGGGGGCTATCAGAGAATGAACGAGAATACTGTCGGACTCCATCGCATATATTTGCCAGCCTACGGAAGACAGGGTATTATAAAAGACAGCGGTTTTATTTCCGTTTTCATCCCGGATATGCGTAATCTGTCCTATAGGAAGCGAAGCTTTGGCGGAAAGGAGTGAAGCAATACCTGCGGATTCTGTCTCGGCAGTCTGGACAGGGTATACCTGTTCTCCGTTTTCGTTTAAAATTACAAGCCGGATGGATTGATTAGCGGCAGACAGCCGATTAAGATAACTGAAAAAAGTATCACATTTCTGCAAAACCTCAACCGCGCCTTCGATTTCGTGAATATTATCAAAATAGAGCCTGGTCAGCGTGATGTAATAAGGATCATAGGGAAGCGGAGCAGGGGACATAAAAAAGGAAAGCTGCCGCGGCAGACTCATGACTTTGTAACCGTTTTTTTCCATTACCGTATCGTACCAGCTTCGTTGGGACAACTGAATTTTTTTATGATAAGTATAGAAGCCGGAACCAACAGAAAAGCCATTTTTATGGTAAATGTTTATCTGCGCCACAGTCTGCTGCGGCCCGATCATGGCTGATATGGAATTGTAAATGGATTGTACCTGTACATAGGTCTGCTGGCTGTTAATCCGGGTGACATCCACATTGCGGATTCCGGGAAGAATATCCTTGGAATAAATGGTATTCAGCGATACGGTAGACATTTTCTCTATCTCCTGTTCCATATTGGAAAGCGCCGAATCACAGATATTCTGCAGATTCTGATATTCGCTGACCCTTAGATTCTTAATATAATATATGTAAAAAGCAATCAGGAGAATGGCGAGGGTAATAAACAGGACAAGAAAGTAATAGCGCGGCAGTGCTTTTTGTAAAGAGGGGGTTTTCTGTTTCATATGCAGCTCCTGAAAATTTCAAAAAATTACAAGCGGCAGAACTGTTTTGTGCATGTTGCTTTTTGAACGGTTAATGTACCATATAACTGTAGCAAAAAGCTACAAAAAATGCAAATAGAATCGTATATGGAGGATGGTTATGAAGAGAAAATTTGCTTTACTATTAACTGCAGCACTTGCTGTTTCCTGTCTGGCAGGATGCGGAAACAGTGTTGGAAATGGAAACGGTGGAGATGTACAGACATCATCGACTGTCTCGGAAACTGCAGACAAAGGGAAAAAAGAAAATATTACATTGACGTTCGGAACACATCAATCAGGAATTCCTTCCTGCGGAGTTGTTCAGGATTTGGCAGCGCAGTTTGAAGAGGAAACGGGAATCAAAGTAGATTTCCAGATATCTCCCGATGCGCAGTGGCGTGATTTACTGAAGGTAAAGCTGGATTCCGGAGAAGCCCCGGATATTTTCTGTGTTGATGCGGATCCCTTAAGCTTATATTCCAGGGTACGACCCGATGAAAACTGTGTGGATCTCACCAATGAGGAATGGGTGGATCGCATGGCCGATTATGCAAAGGAGTGTGTGGAATATGATGGCAAAATATATGCAATCCGCTTTGCGGAACCTAAGTTGAACTTTTATAACTATAACAAGAAAATTTTTTCGGATCTTGGGTTAGAAATCCCCACAACATATGAGGAGTTTAAAACCGTATGCCAGACGATTCAAGAGGCAGGGATCGTCCCGATTTATGAAGCAACTCAGAGTGCCTGGCATCAGTGCGTGCCTCTTTACGGCAGCGGCCCTTATTATGAAAAGCTGGAACCCGGTTTGTATGAGGCTTTGAACAATAATACAAAGGATATTAAGGACGTTGCCATGATGAAAACGATTCTGGAGCAGATGAAAGAGTTTGCGGAGCTTGGGTATTATGGAGAAGATTATCTCAGTAACACGGTGGATGCAGCGAAGGATGAAATTGGAACCGGAAGGGCGGCGATGTATTTGGCAGCTCCCGGATTTGCGCTTCAGGTAGAGGATCAATATCCTGATATGAAGGATCAAATCGGCATTTTCCTGATGCCGTTCGGAGATAATGATGTACTCGCAAATAATGCATCAAGTGCAGCATATTTTATTAACAGTAAAAGTGAGAATGCGGAATATGCGCTGGAATTTTTCCGCTTTCTGGCAAGACCTGAGAATCTGCAGTACAGACAGGATAATAATCCGGAAGAAATGGGACTGTGCTGGCCGGAAATTACACCCTCCTATCCGGATGAATTTAATAAATACATCGATTCCCTGGAAAGAGGTACTATTATGCAGGTAGGTGTGAAATACATTGATCCGCAGTTTATGGATACCGGAAAAGATATTGAGGCAATGTATACGGGAGCTATGACTCCTGAAGAAGTGATGGAGAATATTTCCAGAAGAAGGGCGGAACAGGCGGAGCTTCAGAAGGATCCGGCGTGGGAATAAGCGGGAAGCAGGGCGGCGTATGCCGTCCTGCCACATTGGAAGCTTAAACATGTCAGAGATACTTTGCACGTAGCGTACGTGCGGATGGGAGCTGTTATGAAGGCAAAAAAATTATATCCGACCTGGTTTGCTCTGGGAGCGCTTATATTTTATCTTGGTCTGTTTTTTCTGCCCGGAATTATGGGCATCGGCTATTCCTTTACTGATTGGAATACTTACAGCAGCGAAGTGAATTTCGTTGGCTGGAAAAATTATCTTAAGGTTTTTGAGGGCGGAAACAATTATGGAATGTATATAAAAAATACATTGTTATTTACAGCAGTGAGTTCCGTTACCAAAACGACACTGGGCATAGCCCTTGCTGTACTGCTTACCAATAAAATGGTAAAGATGAAAAGCATGCACAGGATGCTTGTTTTTTTGCCTCAGGTTATGTCTTTCCTGATTATTGGGCTGGTATTTAAGAATATTCTGCATCCCAGCCGCGGCTTTATTAATATTACACTAAAAGCTATTGGGCTGGATTTTTTTGCAAAGAACTGGCTGGGGGATTTGAATTTTGCTTTTAAAACGGTATTTGCAGTAGATGCCTGGAAAGGTACGGGATATGTTATGATGGTGATAATTGCAGGACTGAATTCCATTTCATCCACCTATTATGAGGCGGCAGAGCTGGATGGTGCCGGGTTCTTCAGTAAATTCAGGTATGTGACGCTGCCTCTTTTAAAAAATGTAATTATCAGTGTTACCGTATTGAATATTACATACGGCTTCCGTGTTTTCGATTTGATTTACAGTCTGACGAACGGAGGGCCGGGAAATGCAACCGGAGTTATTAATACGGCAGTTTACAGCGAATTTTCCAAAGGAAATTATGCGATGGGAACTACATTATCAAGCATTCTGTTTGTTTTTGTTTTGTCCGTATCTTATTTCATCCTGAAGGCAGTGGGGAATAAGGAGGTAGAGCAGTGAAAAAGAAGCTTTGTACTTTTTTAGCTAATTTTGCGGCCTGGGCTGCCAGTCTTATCATTTTGGTGCCAATGCTGGTGGTGGTAGTCAACTCCTTTAAATCACAGAAAGAATCCATGGTAATGACGCTTAGTCTGCCAAAAAAATTTATGCTTGAGAATTATGCTACGGTAATTGAAAGAGGAAAGCTGCTGTCTTCTTTTTGTAACAGCGCTGTTTATGCCTCCTTTAGTGTAATATTGATTTTATCGGTGGTATCCGCTGCTTCCTATGTGCTTTCACGGAATAGAAGCAGGCTGCACAGATTTGTTTATTATCTCATAGTGCTTGGCATTGCCATGCCGGTAAACAATGTGGCACTGATGAAAATTATGAAGGCAACTGCCCTGATAAATACCAGATATGGTTTGATTTTTCTGTATGTAGCGATGAATATCCCGCTGGCGCTGTTTTTGATGTTTGGGTTTGTGGAGACATTGCCCAGAGAGATTGATGAAGCAGCGGTTATTGACGGCGCAGGGCCGATGAGATTGTTTTCCAATGTGATTTTTCCTTTGATGAAGCCTACGGTTGTTACTGTAGGGATCCTTAATTTTATGGCTATCTGGAATGACTTTTCCATGCCTTTATATTTTATGAACAATTCGGGAAAGTGGCCTATGACGCTGGCCGTTTATAATTTTTTCGGACAGTTTGAACAGAGTTGGAATCTGGTAAGCGCTGATATAACGCTGACTGCGCTGCCGGTACTGATTGTATTTATTTTCGGACAGAAATATATTGTTGGCGGAGTAGCGGCAGGAGCCGTAAAAGGTTAGCGGAAAGAGGAAAAATATGAAAAAGAATATTTTATATATACATACGCATGACAGCGGCAGGTTTCTGGAACCGTTCGGCGTAAACGTAAAAACCCCGAATATAATGCGTCTGGCGCAGGAAGGCACTCTGTTCCGTCAGATTTACTGCGCAGCGCCCACCTGTTCTCCCAGCCGTGTAGGGCTGCTTTCCGGACAGGCTCCTCACAGCACTCATATGCTGGGGCTTGCACAGAGAGGATTTCAGATGGACAGTTATGATTCTCATTTGTCCAATTTCCTTCGCGGCCATGGCTATCATACCTGTCTGTTTGGTGTCCAGCATGAAGCGCCTGTTACAGATATGTTGGGTTATGATTACTGGTTTGATGAGGATTGCCATCATTCCCGATTTATACAAAGAGATACGGCGGCCAGTAGTCATGCAGCCGAATATCTTCTTAGTTATAAGGAAGATAAGCCATTTTTTATGTCGGTAGGATTTATCAATACCCACAGGCGATATCCGGAAGCTCCTGCGGATTTTGTAAACCCGGATTATGTCATGCCGCCAATGACAATCCCTGATACAAAAGAAAACCGGAAGGATATGGCCGATTTTATGTATTCGGCGAAAATTGCGGATGACTGTGTGGGAACGGTGCTGGAAGCATTGAAAAAATCCGGTAGAGAGGATGATACAATTATTATTTTTACAACCGATCATGGGATTGCATTTCCATTTATGAAATGCAACTGTTACGATACGGGAATCGGGGTTACTCTGATAATGAAGTACAAAAACAATCCTTCTGCCGGAAAGGTGTCGGATTCTTTGCTTTCACAGATTGATATTTATCCAACTCTCTGTGATATGCTTGGACTGGAAAAACCGGAATATCTGCAGGGAAAATCATTTGTTTCGCTGTTTGATGATACCGAAAAACAGATTAACGATGAGATATTTGCAGAGGTTACTTATCATGCTGCCTATGAACCGATGCGGTGCATCAGAACCAGACGTTATAAGCTGATACGGTACTTTGATTACCATAATAGCTATGTCCCTGCAAATATAGATGGTTCTTCCAGTAAAACAGAAATGATTGCCGCCGGACTTCTAAAACAGACAAGAGAGAGAGAAATGCTGTTTGATCTGGAACTGGATCCCCTGGAACGGAAGAACCTGGTGAATTCACCGGATTATAAAGAAATTTATGAAGAATTAAGACTGCATCTGGAAGCCTGGATGGAAAGAACCTCCGATCCGCTGCTGGGAACAGGATACCGGGTACCGAAGCCGGAGGGTGCTTGGGTGAACAGACTGCAGGATTTGGATCCGGAATGTACCTTAAGTGAATAAACAGAGAATAAAAACCCGGCCGCCGCAGCTTTTCTGATATGGAAATACTGCGGCGGCCGTTTCCTGGGAATAAATTGACAAAATTTTTATAATCCGCTACACTGATGTAAACGCTTACATAAACGCAGGAATCAGTATTCACAATCAGAACCAGGGAGGTTTCAGCCATGGCGCAGGAGAAAGAAGAAAAAACAGCAGGCCAGGAAAAAGCGGAGAAAGGAAAAGGGAAAATTCATTTTTCCATAGACGATTTTTTTACAGCCTTTATTGACTTAACGGAAAACAGAAAAGAATATTCCTCTTTATTTGAGCAGCCTGTATTTGCCTTTTTTAAACGGCTGCATCAGGATTATCAGGCGGTTTTTTCCTGCTTTTGTTTCTATGAAGAAGGCAAAGACGGAAGGAATCTGGCGCAGGTAACGGATGTTTTCCGGGAAGAGTTCCAGGAAAATTCAGACTGGCTGCGTTTCGGTTTTCATGGCCTGAACAGCGGGGCCAATTATGGCTCCACCCGGTTTCAGACGGGGGAGTGCAGGGCGGATTACCGGCAGGCGGGAACGGATTATGAGAAAACGGTAAAGGAACTGGAACGGATCACCGGAGGGGGCCGGTGCATTGACCGGGTGCCGAGAATCCATTTTTATGCCGGGACAGCAGAGGCCTGCCGGGCCTGGATGGATGCCAGCTGTGGGATCCGGGGCCTGATTTCTGCGGAGGATGACAGAATCGCTTATTTCCATACAGAGGAACAGAGCAGGACGCTGCGGCAGCAGGATCGGCTGGATACGCCTGGTTTGGGACTCACATTTTTCCGCACCAAGGTGCGGCTTGAAAATACAGAGGATATCGTCGCCTTTTTGGAAGATTTTGGCCGGCAGGAGAAAATGGAGGAGCTTCTTGTTTTCACCCATGAGCCATTTCTCGAGGAAGAGAGAATAAGGCAAATGTTCCGAAGCTGTGCGGCTTTTGCCAGGGAACGGGACTGGGGCTTTGGCTTCCCTGAAGACTGGCTGGAAAGGAAAGACGGAGGACATCGGCAAAAAATATAAAATAATACTGTAAGTGGTTACATCGATATGAGTACAATTCTTTACTGCAAATACGCAATAAATATTGACAAACTCGCAGCAATTAGATACTATTTATGTAAGTACTTACATAGATATATGCCATGGAAAACTGTTGTAAAAAACAAGAATAAAAGAGGAAAAATCATGTTGGAAAATCTTAAGAAAGAATTTCTGCAGCCGTCGGAGGAATTCACACCCATTCCCTTCTGGTTCTGGAATGATTATCTTACTGAAGAAGAGCTGGACCGGCAGATGCTTGCCTTTAAGGAAAAAGGGGTGGACGGGTTTGTAATTCATCCCCGTCTGGGACTGCCGGAGGAAATCGGTTATCTGACGGATACCTATTTTCATTACGTCCGTTATGCGGTGAAGCGTGCTTCCCAGCTGCATATGAAAGTTGTGCTTTATGATGAGGCGATGTATCCTTCCGGATCCTGTCACGGACAGGTGGTCAGGGAGAACCCGGCGTTTGCTTCCCGGGGACTTCGCATGAGTGATCGGGAATCGGCGGAGGAAGGGGAGCTTCTTATTGCCGCCGTGAAGCGGGAGGGAAAGACCTGGTATTTTTGGGAAGGTCCTTCCGGCGGTACCATCCGGGGCGTTCATTATGGAGAAGACGATGGAGAAGCGGGGGCGCCGGCCAGTGCGGATCTGATGAATCCGGAAGCAGTGACCTTATTCCTGCAGCTTACCCACGAACGCTATTATCAGGAACTTAAGGAATATTTCGGGAATACCATTATTGGGATTTTTACTGACGAACCGAATATCCTGGGGCGCTGCAGCAAAGAGGGAATGATTGCCTGGAGCGGGAATTTCCTGGAGGATTTTTACAGACAGGGAGGAAATGAGCAGGATTTATACCTGCTGTTTGCAGATACGGATTCCTCTGAGGGCAGACGCGCAGGTGAACGCTACAAAAGGGCGGTTTATGAAAGAATGTCCCGGGCCTATTACAGGCAGATAGCGGACTGGTGCGCGGCGCACGGCGTGGCGATGACCGGGCATCCGGAGAAATCTACGGATATCGGGTATTTACAGCATTTCACGATTCCCTGTCAGGATATTGTGTGGCGTTATGTTGCACCGGAAGAGGAAAAAGCGATCACAGGCGAACACAGTACCATGGGAAAATGCAGCTCCGATTCCGCCAGGCACCGGGGAAAAAGGCGGAACGGGAACGAATGCTTCGGCTGCTGCGGCGCGCCGGAGGATCCTTACCGTTTTACCATGGAGGATATGAAATGGTATCTGGACTGGCTGTTTGTCAGAGGCGTCAACATGATTTTCCCTCATGCTTTTTATTATTCCCTGCGGGACAGGCGAAAGGAGGAAAGACCGCCGGAGGTGGGCATGCACAGCAGCTTCTGGGAGGATTACCATATTGCTTCGGATTATATCAAGCGTATGTGCGGCCTGCTTACGGATTCCGTCAATCAGGCGAAGGCCGCAGTATTATGCCGCAGCGAGGAGCTTTCCTGGGAAATCGCAAAGCCCCTGTTTGAAAATCAGATAGAGTTCAATTATCTGGAAGAGGAGCTTCTGCCTTCCTGCAGGATAGAAAACGGCTGTGTGCTAATCCGGCAGCAGCGTTATCCTGTGGTTATTACAGACGGAAAGGATACGCCGGAAACCAGGGATTTTCTCCGCCGGTTGGAGGAAAGCGGAGGAACTGTCCTTGTCTGGAATGCGACCCTGACCGCTCAGAAAATCAGAGAGGCCGTAAAACCGGCGGAAACCTTCCTGCCTCCCGCCAGGGATCTTCGATGCACCTGCCTGAGAAAAGAAGGCACGGAGTTTTTGTTTCTGGTAAATGAAGGGGAAAATTCTGTTACCACAAGCCTGCGGCTGGAAGACGGCCATATCTGCCAGATCTGGGATGCCTGGAACGGTACAATAAAGCAGCTGGAGCTTCCTGTGCAGGAGATGAAGCTGTCGTTGGGACAAAGGGAAAGCCTCATCCTGGTAACGGACAGGGGCGAATAAGGGCTGGACGAAGAGCCGTTCCAGCGTACAAAGAAAAAAGAATGATTCATGCAGTATCGCAGGCCCGCCTGCGATATGCAGGAGGGATAATATGAAGCAGACAGACACAGTCAGACGGGAAGCTGCCCGGATAGAAAAGATATACAGCGTAACCACCGAAGATTCCGTCACTCTTTACTGGGAGAAGCCGGAAGGTGCGGCGGATTGCGAATACCGGATTTCCTGCGGGGAGGAACAAAAGGGAATTACCGATAAAACACATATAACCATTGACGGGCTGGAAACAGAAACCGAATATATATTCCAGGTAGAAGCGGTGGACAAGGGCGAAAAG
>OHQZ01000652.1_pt1 | contig 12687 bp, 11 predicted proteins | sample 1578281 | NCBI WGS metagenome assembly OHQZ01 (sample SAMEA3879589, study PRJEB24766) | human gut metagenome | biome: human-associated habitat; feature: feces | place: USA | collected 1985/1987
TTTCCAAGTATACAGATCTTAATGTCAGCTCAGCAACAATCCGAAATGAAATGTCTGACCTGACAGATTTGGGCTATATTGTACAGCCTCATACCTCTGCTGGAAGAATTCCTTCAGATAAAGGGTATCGGCTGTATGTGGATGAGCTGATGCAGGAAAAGGAAGATGAGATTGAAGAGATCCGAAATCTGATGATTGAGAAAACAGACAAGATGGAAAAGGTCCTGAAAAAGGTAGCCAGAGTTCTTGCCTGCAATACCAATTATGCAACAATGATCTCAGTTCCCCAGTACAGCGGAAACAAGCTGAAATTTATTCAGCTTTCCAGAGTAAATGAACTTCAGCTGGTAGCTGTAGTTGTCTGTGAGGGAAATGTCATCCGGAACCAGATTATAGATCTTGATGAGGAAATGGATGATGAGACAATTTTAAAACTGAATCTTCTTCTTAATACAAATCTCAACGGGCTTCCGATTCAGGATATTAACCTGGGAATGATCGCAAGGCTGAAGGAGCAGGCGGGAATCCACAGCGGGCTGGTAGCCAGTGTACTGGACGCAGTTGCAGCCACTATACATGTGGATGAAGAGGATCTGGAAATCTATACGTCAGGCGCTACGAACTTTTTCAAGTATCCGGAATTATCAGATAAGGAAAAAGCAACGGGTTTGATTTCCGCATTTGAAGAAAAACAGCAGCTTGCAGATCTTGTAAAGGAAAGCATGGCAGATGCAGACAACACAGGCGTTCAGGTGTATATCGGAGATGAACTTCCGATTCCTACCATGAAAGACTGCAGTGTTGTAACAGCCACTTACGAGTTAGGCGAGGGGATGCATGGAACAATTGGCATCGTAGGACCGAAACGGATGGATTACGAAAATGTTGTTAATAATCTGAAGACCCTGAAGGTTGAATTAGATCAGGTATTTGGAAAAAATAAAAAGGAAAATGGTGACAGCCAGCAGGCTGGATAGAAAGGTGGTAGAGAACGCGTGGCAGAAGAAAAGAAGAACGCAGCTGAAGTACAGGAAGATACAGAAAAAGAAATTTCTGAAAACGAGACTGTAACAGAGGCTCAGGACGATTCACCGGAAGCCACAGCCGGAGAAAATACCGCAGAGGAAAGCGAAGCTTCCGCGGATGAAAAAACTGAGGGAAAAACAAAAACCTCTTTCTTTGGAAAAAAGAAAAAGGATAAAAAAGATCAGCAGATTGAAGAGCTGACTGACCGGCTGAAACGCAGCATGGCAGAGTTTGACAATTTCCGTAAACGTACAGAAAAAGAAAAATCCAGCATGTATGTGATCGGCGCAAAAGAGATCATTGAAAATATGCTTCCGGTAGTTGATAACTTTGAGAGAGGACTTGCACAGGCTCAGGAGGGAGATGCTTTTGCAGACGGCATGAAGATGATCTACAAACAGCTTATGACAACACTGGAGGGACTTGGTGTAGAAGCGATCGAGGCTGTCGGCAAAGAATTTGATCCGGATTTCCATAATGCGGTAATGCATGTGGAAGATGAGGAAGCCGGAGACAATATGGTTGTGGAAGAGCTTCAGAAAGGCTACACCTATAAAGGATTTGTAGTTCGTCACAGTATGGTAAAGGTTGCCAACTGACCCAGAGCACTTAATGAAAACAAGCCGTATGGCGCAGGTTGAATTTAGTGCGAAGGTCGCTCGAAGGAACTTAATGAATCCGACCGCAGGGAAGGATGAATTTAGTGAATCGAGCATTCTTAGATAATAAGTAGTCATGGATATAGAGACAAAGAATGAAAATAAATCAGGAGGAAAAATTATCATGGGAAAAATTATTGGTATTGACTTAGGTACAACAAACAGTTGTGTGGCAGTTATGGAAGGTGGCCAGCCCACCGTTATCGCAAATACAGAGGGTGCAAGAACTACACCGTCTGTAGTAGCTTTTACAAAAACAGGAGAGCGTCTGGTAGGTGAGCCTGCAAAACGTCAGGCAGTTACCAACGCAGAAAAAACAATCTCCTCCATTAAGAGAGAGATGGGTTCCGATTACCGTGTAACAATTGACGACAAGAAATACTCTCCGCAGGAAATTTCCGCTATGATTCTTCAGAAGCTGAAAAAAGACGCAGAGGGATATCTTGGAGAGACTGTAACAGAAGCAGTTATCACAGTTCCGGCTTACTTTAATGACGCTCAGCGTCAGGCAACCAAGGATGCAGGTAAGATTGCAGGTCTTGATGTAAAACGTATCATCAACGAGCCAACAGCAGCAGCTCTTGCATATGGTCTTGACAATGAAAAAGAACAGAAGATCATGGTATATGACCTTGGCGGCGGTACTTTCGATGTTTCCATTATTGAAATTGGTGACGGTGTTATCGAAGTTCTTTCTACAGCAGGAAACAACCGCCTTGGTGGTGACGACTTTGACCAGAAGATTACAGACTACATGCTTGCAGAGTTCAAGAGAACTGAGGGCGTAGATCTTTCCAGCGACAAGATGGCTCTCCAGAGACTGAAAGAAGCTGCTGAAAAAGCTAAGAAAGAGCTTTCTTCCGCAACAACAACCAATATCAACCTGCCATTCATCACAGCAACAGCTGAAGGACCAAAGCATTTTGATATGAACCTTACAAGAGCTAAATTTGACGAACTTACACACGATCTTGTTGAGAAAACAGCAGAGCCGGTTCGCCGTGCACTTTCTGATGCAGGTCTTACTGCTTCTGATCTTGGACAGGTGCTTCTGGTTGGTGGTTCCACACGTATCCCGGCTGTACAGGATAAAGTAAGACAGTTAACTGGCAAAGAGCCAAGCAAGGCTCTGAACCCGGATGAGTGTGTTGCACTTGGTGCTTCTATCCAGGGTGGTAAGCTTTCCGGTGAGGCTGGTGCAGGTGACATCCTTCTTCTTGATGTTACTCCACTTTCCCTGTCCATCGAGACAATGGGTGGTATTGCAACACGTCTGATCGAGAGAAATACAACAATCCCGACCAAGAAGAGCCAGATTTTCTCCACAGCAGCTGATAATCAGACCGCTGTAGATATCAATGTATTACAGGGTGAGCGTCAGTTCGCGAAAGACAACAAGTCCCTTGGACAGTTCCGTCTGGATGGAATCCCGCCAGCACGTCGTGGTGTTCCGCAGATTGAGGTTACATTCGATATCGATGCCAACGGTATTGTAAATGTATCTGCTAAGGATCTTGGAACAGGTAAAGAGCAGCACATTACAATCACAGCTGGTTCTAACATGTCCGAGTCTGATATTGACAAGGCTGTTAAAGAAGCTGCTGAGTTCGAAGCTCAGGATAAGAAACGTAAAGAGGCAATTGATACAAAGAACAATGCAGACTCCATGGTATTCCAGGTTGAGAATGCATTGAAAGAAGCAGGCGATAAACTGGATGCAAATGACAAAGCTTCCGTAGAGGCTGACTTAAATGCATTAAAAGATATCCTCGCTAAATATGCAAATACAGATGAGATCGGAGATGCTCAGGTCGCTGAGATCAAAGCTGCTCAGGAGAAGATGATGGAAAGTGCTCAGAAGCTTTTCGCAAAGATGTATGAAGCACAGAACCCACAGGGCGGTGCTGGTCAGGCAGGCCCGGGACCGGACATGGGAGGAGCTTCCCAGGGCGGTAACGAGGCAGGCTACGGCGATGATGTTGTAGATGCTGACTACAAAGAGGTTTAATTGAATAATAAGTTCCAATATTTCGGAACATGAAACTACAGCCCGGTCATGATTCATGACCGGGCAGTGGTGGTGAAAGACATATTACAGGAAATGCGCCGATGGCGTCTTCCATAAGATAACCAAATACAAAAAGTTAGGAAAAGAAAGAAATCATGGCTGATAAAAGAGATTACTATGAAGTCTTAGGCGTTGATAAGAGCGCCGATGACGCTACATTAAAAAAAGCATATCGTCAGCTTGCCAAGAAGTATCATCCCGACGTAAATCCGGGAGATAAGGAAGCTGAAGCGAAATTTAAAGAGGCAACAGAGGCTTACAGCGTCTTAAGTGACCCGGACAAGAGAAAACAGTATGATCAGTTTGGTCATGCCGCTTTTGAAAACGGCGGCGGTGGCGGAGCAGGCGGTTTCGGCGGCTTTGATTTCTCCGGCGCAGACATGGGTGATATCTTCGGAGATATTTTCGGAGATCTGTTTGGAGGCGGCGGAAGCCGCAGACGTGCCAATAATGGACCTATGAAGGGGGCAAACCTGCGTGCACGCGTGAACATCACCTTTGAGGATGCTGTATTTGGCTGTGAGAAAGAACTTGAGATTACTCTGAAAGATGAATGTACTTCCTGTCACGGTTCCGGCGCTAAGGCTGGTACCTCACCGGTTACCTGTCCGAAATGTAATGGTGAAGGACAGATCGTTTACACCCAGCAGTCCATGTTTGGCATGGTTCGTAACGTTCAGGTGTGTCCGGATTGTCATGGTACAGGTAAAATCATCAAAGATAAATGCCCGGATTGCCGTGGTACTGGATACATTTCCAATCGCAAGAAAATTAAGGTATCTATTCCGGCTGGTATTGACAATGGTCAGAGTATCCGTATCCGTGATAAAGGTGAGCCTGGCACAAATGGAGGTCCGAGAGGCGATCTGCTGGTAGAAGTAAATGTAGCACGCCATCCGATTTTCCAGAGACAGGATATGAATATTTACTCTACTGCACCGATTACTTATGCACAGGCAGCGCTTGGCGGCGAAGTCAAGCTGAATACAGTAGATGGAGAAGTTCTCTATGAAGTGAAACCAGGAACTCAGACAGATACCAGAATCCGTCTGAAGGGCAAAGGTGTTCCGTCCCTTCGAAACAAGAATGTCCGCGGTGATCACTACGTAACTCTGGTTGTTCAGGTACCAACCAACCTGAATGAGGACGCGAAAGAAGCTCTCCGCAAATTTGACGAGGCATGCGGCAATCGTCCTGCAGGCAGTGTCGGCGATAGCACAGAAAAGTCCGAAAAGAAGAAAAAAAGCTTCATGGACAAATTAAAAGAGACCTTTGAAGAGTAAAAAATCAGTTTTTCCATAAAAGAATAAAGAAAAGGGGAGATATCCTCTTTTCTTTTTTTGTTACTTATTGTATATTAAAGGGTAGCCGCAACGTTACTGTCCGTGCTGCTGGTCAGAAAGTGAGCAGTAACATCGCAAGAGTCCGGAAAGGAGTTTTGCCTTGAAAACAAAGAAAAGAGATTTGTTAAACCGATATATTCCCCTGTGGTCTATTGCACCTCTTGTGACCATCATGGCAGTGAATTGTCTGATTTACTGGGGAAGCAGTGCGCTTACAGCTGGCAGGTATCACTATGATTTTACGATGGCATTTGACAGGGAAGTTCCTTTACTGCCTGTATTTGTGTGGTTTTATATTCTGGCATTTCCATTCTGGGCGGTGGGGTATTTGCTGGCGGCAAGGCGTGGTAGGGACATGTTTTACCGGTTTGTTGCCACAGATCTGACCATACATTTTATTTGCTTTATCTGTTTTATTTTAATACCAACCACCAATATAAGACCGGAGATCGCAGGAAATACCCTTTCGGAAAAGCTTCTCGCTCTGGTATATTCTCTGGATGGCGGGAACAGTCCTTCTAATTTGTTTCCTTCTATCCACTGTTATGTGAGCTGGATGTGCTGGAAAGGTGTGGAAGGATCGGAGAAGGTGCCGAAATGGTATCAGAGATTTTCTCTGGTATTTGCAATTCTGATCATTATCTCTACCCAGGTGCTGAAGCAGCACTACATTGTGGATGCAGTAGCGGCGTTGCTTCTGGTGGAGTTTTTCTGGAGATTTTATCAGAAAGGGCAGCGGCATAAGTGGGTTGTGCATATTTTTGCCAATGAAAAGAAGTAACATGGACATAAAAAGTCAGTAATTGGTCAGGTGAATTGAAAAATCAGAATAAAGTAACAGATAACAACCGTTTCGAAAGATGTTAAAAAATACCATATTGTGATTATGAAGAAACAGCTTTCAATAAAAAGATTGGAGAAATAGTATGAAGTGGAATCGCTTTACCATCAAAACAAAAACAGAAGCAGAAGACGTTATCATCTCTGCCCTTGCAGATGTTGGAGTTGAGGGCGTAGAGATTCAGGACAAACAGCCTCTTACTGAGACAGATAAAGAGCAGATGTTTGTGGATATTATGCCGGAAGGTCCAGCAGATGATGGAATCGCCTATCTGAATTTTTATCTGGAAGAGGACACAGAAACTGCGCCTGTTCTCGAGAGAGTACGTGCTGTCCTTGAAGAAGTACGCGGATACATGGATATCGGCGAAGGCACCATCACAGAATCCCAGACAGAGGACAAAGACTGGATCAATAACTGGAAGGAATATTTCCATCAGTTCTATGTAGATGACATTCTTATTGTTCCATCCTGGGAAGAAGTGAAGGAAGAAGATAAAGATAAGATGATCCTTCACATTGATCCAGGTACAGCTTTTGGAACTGGTATGCACGAGACAACCCAGCTGGTAATTCGTCAGCTGAAGAAATTTGTGACAAAAGACACCCAGATGCTGGATGTTGGAACCGGAAGCGGTATTCTTGGAATTGTAGCTTTGAAGCTGGGCGCTGCTCATGTTGTGGGAACTGACCTTGATCCCTGTGCAATTCCGGCAGTGGCAGACAATAAAGAGGCTAACGATATTAAGGATGAGACTTTTGACATGCTCATTGGAAACATCATTGATGATAAAGAAGTTCAGGACACGGTTGGATATGAGAAATATGACATTGTAACGGCTAATATCCTGGCAGATGTACTGGTGCCTCTCACACCGGTTATCGTAAATCAGATGAAAAAGGGTGCTTACTATATCACCTCTGGAATCCTGGATGTAAAAGAAGAAGTAGTGGTAAAGGCAGTGAAAGACGCCGGGCTTCAGCTGGTTGAGGTAACCCATCAGGGAGAATGGGTATCTGTCACAGCCAGAAAGGAATAATTATGCAGCGCTTTTTTGTGGAGCCTTATCAGGTTCTTGAGGAAGAACACAGGATCACCCTTACAGGTCCGGATCTGAACCATATGAAAAATGTTCTTCGCATGCGCATTGGTGAGGAAGTGTGGATCAGCGATGGCAGTGAGAAGGAATATCACTGTACCATAGAAGAATTTCAGGAGGATAGCGCAGTTCTTCATATCCTTTATGCCCAGGAATCCCAGTATGAGCTCCCAAGCCGGATATATTTGTTCCAGGGACTTCCTAAAGGGGATAAAATGGAACTGATCATTCAGAAGGCTGTGGAGCTTGGCGCTTACGCTGTTGTTCCAGTTGAAACAAGGAGATGTGTGGTGAAGCTGGACGCAAAGAAAGCGCAGAAGAAGGTTACCAGATGGCAGCAGATTTCCGAGAGCGCAGCTAAGCAGTCTAAGCGTATGCTAATCCCGGAAGTGAAAAATGTAATGAACTGGAAAGAAGCACTTGCCTTTGCAAAAGGACTGGATGTGGTTCTGATTCCTTATGAGCTTGCCCAAGGTATGAAAGAGACCCGGGAAATCCTGGCGGCAATTCAGCCTGGACAATCTGTGGGGATTTTTATTGGCCCGGAAGGCGGTTTTGAGGAGGAAGAAGTGAGAGATGCCATGGAAGCCGGTGGGAAACCGGTGACCCTGGGAAAAAGAATCCTGCGCACAGAGACAGCAGGTATGACCATGCTGTCTATTCTGATGTATACGCTTGAGTCTGTTTAAAAATATTTTAGCAATCTGCAAGACGTGCCAGAGCCTGTTTGAAAAATCATTTCCGCAATCTGCACGCCCCACTTTGCGGTATATTTCACCCGAATTCGGCTGCCGCAGCTCGCTGCTGCGCCCTTATCCGGGTAAAGGCTTCCGCAAATTGTGGCGCACATCTTGCAGAAAGCCTTTTTTTAACATGCTCTGGAAAAAAAGAGGAAAAGTAAGAAATGGAAGCATATTTTGATAACTCTGCTACCACAAGATGTTATCCTGAGGTGGCAGAGATTGTAGTAAAAACAATGACAGAGGATTTTGGAAATCCTTCTGCCATGCATTTAAAAGGTGTGGAAGCGGAAAAGTATGTCCGTGAAGCTGCACAGATACTTGCCAAAATTCTCAAGGTAAATGAAAAAGAAATCATTTTCACCTCTGGCGGAACAGAGTCAAATAATCTGGCCTTGTTTGGCGGAGCGGATGCAAATAAAAGAAGCGGAAACCATATTATCACCACTTCAGTGGAGCATGCAGCTGTAGGACAGCCCGCAGAGCGCCTGGAACAGATGGGATATGAGGTGACGATAGTTCCTGTAGATCACAGGGGTGTGGTTCAGCTGGAGGCGTTAGAGAAAGCTTTGCGCCCGGATACGATTCTGGTATCTACTATGTATGTAAACAATGAGGTTGGTGCTGTGATGCCAGTGGAAGAGATTGCAAAACTGGTTCATGAGAAAAGCCCGAAGGCTCTGTATCATGTAGATGCGATCCAGGCATTTGGAAAATACCGTATTTATCCCAAAAAGGCAGGAATTGATATGCTCTCTGTGAGCAGCCATAAGATTCACGGGCCTAAAGGTGTAGGATTTTTATATATCAATGAGAAAGCCAGGATTCAGCCTCAGATCTTAGGCGGCGGCCAGCAGGCCGGTATGCGGTCCGGTACAGATAATGTACCTGGAATTGCAGGACTGGGTGTTGCTGCAAAGATGGTCTACACGGATTTTGATAAGAAAATTGAGCATATGTATCAGCTGAAGGAACGCCTTGCAGAAGGTTTTCTGAAACTTCCTGATGTTCGTCTCAACGGAATGGAGATAAGAGAAGGTGCACCTCAGATCTTAAGCGCCAGCTTTCTGGGCGTGAGAAGCGAAGTGCTGCTTCATACTCTGGAAGAAAAAGGCATTTATGTTTCAGCCGGAAGCGCCTGCTCCAGCCACAAAAGAAAAGCTGCCGGAACCTTAAGTGCAATGGGAATGGAAGCAGCCCAAAGAGAAAGTACGCTGAGATTCAGTTTTTCAGAGGAAAATACATTTGAAGAAGTGGATTATGCATTGGAAGTGATCGGGCAGGTACTGCCTATGCTTCGGAGATATTCCAGACACTGATGCAGTGAGGAAAAGAAGAATGAAATGCAGCGCCGGGGAAAGTCCGGCAGCCGCATAAAATAAAGAAACAGGAGGAAATCAAATGATATTTCACGCATTTTTAATAAAATACGCAGAAATAGCTATCAAGGGTAAAAATCGATATCTGTTTGAAGATGCCCTTGTGAAGCAGATGAATATTGCTCTTTCTAAGATAGAGGGCGATTACCGCGTTGTGAAGGAGCAGGGCCGTGTTTATGTATTCTGTCCGGAGGAATACGATTTTGAGGAGGCTGTAGCTGCATTAAAAACAGTATTCGGTATTGTTTATATCTGTCCGGTAGTGATCTACGAGGACAAAGGATTTGAGCAGATGCGCTCTGACGTTGTGGAGTACATGAAGAATGTACATCCGGATTATCACGGCACCTTCAAGGTATATACAAGACGTGCAAAGAAGTCCTATCCGGTAAATTCCATGGAAGTAAGTGCAAGAATCGGTGAAAGCATTCTAGATGCTTTTCCAGAGGCAAAGGTGGATGTACATCAGCCTGAACTTACCGTTTCTGTTGAGATCCGTGAAAAAATTTATGTATATTCCAAGAGCATCAAGGGACCTGGCGGAATGCCGGTTGGAACCAATGGAAAGGCAATGCTGCTTCTTTCCGGCGGAATTGACAGCCCGGTGGCCGGATATATGATCGCAAAGCGAGGAGTTAAGATTGAAGCCGTTTATTTCCATGCTCCGCCGTATACCAGCGAGCGCGCGAAACAGAAGGTTGTGGACCTGGCGAAGCTGGTGGCAAAATACAGTGGACCGATCAAGCTTCATGTAGTAAACTTTACAGACATTCAGCTGTACATTTACGATCAGTGCCCACATGATGAGCTTACTATCATTATGCGCCGTTATATGATGAGAATTGCAGAGTATTTTGCAAAGAAGGATAACTGTCTTGGACTTATTACCGGTGAGAGCATTGGACAGGTTGCAAGCCAGACCCTGCAGAGTCTTGCTGCAACGAATGAAGTGTGCACATTACCGGTATATCGTCCGGTGATTGGATTTGACAAGCAGGACATTGTAGATATAGCGCAGAAGATCAATACCTTTGAGACGTCTATCCAGCCGTTTGAAGATTGTTGTACGATCTTTGTAGCCAAGCATCCGGTGACCAAACCAAATGTGGATGTGATCAGACGTTCAGAAGAAAAGTTGGAAGAAAAAATTGAGGAACTGATGAGAGAGGCAATTGATTCCGTTGAAATTATTGAAGTAAAATAAAAAGAGGGCTGTTGCAAAACATGACACGTTCCAGTGTTTTGTAACAGCCCTGATCGTTTTTATATGAGACAATCGATTTATTCACAGATATATGGTTTTAAAATCTCCAGAATGGAATCGATATCTGAATTGTCAACATGGATGTTCAGTTCAATCGGCTTAGAAAGATCCAGGCTGAAAATTCCCATAATGGATTTTGCGTCGATGACGTATCTTCCGGATACCAGATCAAAGTCATAGTCGAATTTGGTGATATCGTTTACAAAGGATTTTACCTTGTCGATAGAATTTAAAGAAATCTGTATTGTTTTCATTGGGTCGTACCTCCTTGATAATTCATGTGCTAACATTATCTTAAAAGTATGGCGGATAAAAGTCAAGGAATAAATTGTCAAAGAGGCATTAAGAAATACAAAAAAAGATGGAAAACTGTAGAGAAAGAAGAGGAATCAAGCGATGAAGAGAGCAGCGTTACATAATCTTGGATGTAAAGTAAATGCATATGAGACAGAGGCAATGCAGGAATTGCTGGAACAGGAGGGATATGAAATCGTTCCGTTTCACGAGGATGCAGATGTCTATATTATTAATACCTGTACAGTGACGAATATGGCGGATCGCAAATCCAGACAGATGCTGCACCGGGCAAAGAAGAAGAACCCAGATGCGGTAGTGGTTGCATGCGGTTGTTATGTCCAGGCAAAACAAGACGAGATAGATGAGAGCATTGATATTGTAGTTGGAAACAATCGGAAGAAGAATATCGTAGAGATCCTGGCAGAATATGAAGCTTCAAAAGAAAAACAGACGGTGCAGAAAGAAGTGATCGATATCAATCATACAAAAGAATATGAGAATCTACATCTGACAAAACAGGGGGAGCATACGAGAGCATATATCAAGGTGCAGGATGGCTGCAACCAGTTTTGTTCTTACTGTATTATCCCGTATGCGAGAGGAAGAGTCAGAAGCAGGGCAAAAGAAGATGTAGTAGCAGAAGTGACAGATCTGGCGAAAAACGGATACCAGGAAGTCGTGCTGACGGGAATTCATCTGAGCTCCTATGGCATTGATTTTGAAAATGAAGACAATCTGCTCAGTCTGATTCGTGCAGTGCATGAGATTGAAGGAATCAAAAGGATTCGTCTGGGGTCTCTGGAGCCGAGAATCATCACAGAGGAATTTGCAAAGACAATCTCCGGTCTTCCGAAAATGTGTCCGCATTTTCATTTATCCTTACAGAGCGGCTGCAATGCTACGCTGAAGCGGATGAACCGCAGATATACTGCACAGGAATATTATGAGAAATGCGAGCTCCTTCGGAAATATTTTGACCATCCGGCGCTTACGACTGATATTATTGTAGGTTTCCCCGGGGAGACAGAGGAAGAATTTGAAGAGTCCAGAGCATTTGTGGACAAAGTCGGCTTCTATGAGACCCATGTATTCAAGTATTCCAGACGGGAAGGAACGAAGGCGGCAGTAATGCAAGATCAGGTGCCGGAACCTGTGAAAGCGGCAAGAAGCAAGGTGCTTCTTGAGCTGAATGAGACGAAGCGTGCAGCTTACGAAGAGCGTCTGATCGGAACAACGCAGGAAGTGCTTATGGAAGAGCAAATGGAGATTGACGGTATCATCTGTCAGGTGGGACATACGAAAGAGTATGTGAAGATTGCATATGAGACGGAGGAGAATCTGTCGAATCAGATCGTAGATGTAGAAATTGAGAGTCATTTGCAAATCAAACATTGAATTTTCAATCGTAATAAGTTAAAATAAACTGTAAAGTATTTTTGGAGGACGTGAGTATATGAAAGATTTAAGCAATACACAGTTTTTTCAGGTAGAAAGCGGTCCGCAGATTCAGGCAAAAGATATTCTGGAGATCGTGTACAAGGCGCTGAGCGAAAAAGGCTACAATCCGGTGAACCAGATCGTGGGTTATATCATGTCAGGGGACCCTACTTATATTACCAGTTATAATGGGGCAAGAAGTCTGATTATGAAGATGGAGCGCGATGAGCTGGTAGAAGAGATGCTTAAGACGTATATCAAGCATAATCAGTGGGGATAATATCTATGAGAATCATGGGGCTGGATTATGGTACGAAGACGGTTGGTGTAGCGATCAGCGATGCGCTTGGGATTACTGCTCAGGCAGTCGAGACAATTACCCGGAAAGAAGAGAATAAGCTTAGGAAGACTTGTGCAAGGATTGAGGAACTGATCAAAGAATATGAGGTCGGCAAAATCGTGCTGGGACTTCCCAAGCATATGAACAATGATATCGGAATAAGAGCTGAAGCGGCGATAGACTTCGGCGAGATG
>OHQZ01000669.1_pt1 | contig 12373 bp, 9 predicted proteins | sample 1578281 | NCBI WGS metagenome assembly OHQZ01 (sample SAMEA3879589, study PRJEB24766) | human gut metagenome | biome: human-associated habitat; feature: feces | place: USA | collected 1985/1987
TGCACTGGAAAAAGGCGGTATATCTGAAACAGATACCTTTTTGTGCGATGGAGGAGAGGCTTTCGGAGCCAATGGAGATCCGTTTATCAAATGTGCAGTATATCCGGATGCCCATGGAGAACAGGATCTGACCCATGTAATCGCCAATTCATGCAACGACGGTATGATGGCTATTGCCGCTGCGATGGGAGCGGATGAATTTATTAAAGCTCAGAGTCTTTTTAACTTTGGCAGCCGCACCGGTATTGATCTTCCGAATGAAGGATACGGTATTATTCATACGTCAGAGACAATGGGGACAACGGAGCTTGCCTGTTCAGCTTTTGGACAGGGAATCACCTGTACTATGATCCAGGAAATTAATGCAATGTGTTCTGTTATCAATGGCGGTTACTATTATCAGCCCCATCTGGTAAAAGAAATCCAGGATGGCAGTGGAAGTACAGTGAAAAACATTGATCCGGTTCTGCTGAAACAGACCATTTCCTCAGATATATCTGCAGATATCAGGTCCTATATGGCGGCCAGTGTTCAAGAAGGTACCAGCCGTACGTCAAAAGTTCAGGGATACAGCTCTGGCGGTAAGACAGGTACAGCAGAGAAGCTTCCGCGAGGAAATGGCAAATATCTGGTTTCTTTTATTACGTTTGCTCCGGTGGAGGAGCCTCAGCTTGTGCTGTATGTGGTAGTTGACGAACCAAATGCAGAAAACCAGGCTGACAGTAAATATCCTCAGTATATCGCCCAGGGTATTCTGTCAGAACTTCTTCCTTATATGAATATTGATCCGGATGAGGCCGAAGATGGAGTTGTTCCGGAAACAGAGCTGTGGGAAGGCTTTGAGGGAGTACTGGAGGATATTTCCGGAGGAAGTGTAGATGCAGCCGGAAACCTTGTAGACGCAGAAGGCAACCTTATTGATATGGAAGGCAACCGGGTAGATGAGGAAGGATATCTTCTTAATGAGGAAGGCCAGAGAAAAATTGATGAAAACGGTGAGTATATAAAATCCCAGAATATGGAAACTTTTTCCGGGGAAATGCTTCCTACTTCCGAAAGTGGTGAGTCAGCAGGGGATGCAGTATCCAACCCGGCTGCTCCGGCGCCCCCGGAAAGTGATGAAGATCCTGTGGACGGAAATAATATGGAAAGCGAAGGACTTACCAACGAAGAGGCAGGACTGGAATAAAAATTTTGCATCCATGACATAGAAGGGACATACCCTGCAGAGAAACATCATATATTTTTATGATGATCTCTGTGGGGCTTTTTTATGAAAAAAAATATGACATTCCATAAAAAGAAAGTATGGGTAGTCTTTCTTATGTGTGCAGGAATGCTTTTGGGACTGATGGGAAGATTAGTATGGCTGATGGGCTTTCGTTCTGATCATTATTATGAAAAAGCAGAGGAACTGCATGAGAGGGAACGGGATATCAAGGCTGCCAGAGGAAGGATTCTGGATGCAAACGGGAAGGTACTGGCAGATAATAAAACAGTCTGTACTGTGTCGGTAATTCACAGTCAGATAAAAGAACCGGAAAAAGTGATACGACTGCTTTCTGCAGAGCTGGGGATATCGGAAGAGAATATAAGAAAAAAGGTGAAAAAAATATCTTCTATTGAAAGAATCAGAACAAATGTGGACAAAGAAACAGGAGATATCATACGAAGAGCAGGTCTGGAAGGAGTGAAGGTAGATGAAGACTATAAAAGATATTATCCATATGACACTCTGGCATCCAGAGTCCTGGGATTTACCGGAGGAGATAATCAGGGAATTATTGGTCTGGAGGTAAAGTATGAAGAGGTCTTGAAAGGGATAAATGGAAAGATTCTCACCACAACGGATGCCCGTGGTGTGGAACTGAACGGGATCGGGGAGAGCCGGGTGGAACCGGTGCCGGGCTACGATCTGTATGTGAGTCTGGATCGCAATATTCAGCAGTATGCTCAGCAGGAGGCGGAGCGGGTGATGGAGCAGAAGGAAGCGGACGCAGTGTCTATTTTACTGTTGAATCCGAAAAATGGGGAAATTTACGCTTGTGTCAATGTGCCGGAATTTGATCTGAATCATCCGTTTGTATTAAATGACGGGACAGATCCGGACACTTTGAGCGAAGAGGAATATCAGAACCGACTGAATCGTATGTGGAGAAATACCTGCATCAACGACACCTACGAACCGGGGTCTACTTTTAAGATCGTTACGGCGTCGGCAGGGTTGGAGTCGGGAGCGGTAACGCTGGAAGATACATTTAGCTGTCCCGGTTTTCGAGTGGTGGAGGATCGCAGAATCCGATGCGCCAAAAGAACAGGTCATGGATCGGAAACATTTGTTCAGGGAATTGAAAATTCCTGTAATCCAGTGTTCATCGATGTAGCAATGCGGATGGGTGTGGATGCGTATTGTGATTATTTCAAAAAATTCGGACTGATGGAAAAGACGGGGATTGATCTGCCGGGAGAGGCGGGGACGATCATGCACAAAAAAGAAAATATCGGAGCGGTGGAGCTTGCTACGATGGCTTTTGGACAGTCTTTTCAGATTACCCCGGTACAGCTGGCAACTACGGCGGCATCTCTGATCAACGGAGGGGAAAGGATTGTTCCCCATTTTGGTGTGGAGGTGAGAGACAGGGACGGAGTTTTGATCCAGACTTGTGATTATGGAAAAAGAAAGAGAATTTTATCCGAAGAGACCTCGGAGAAAATGCGTTATGCGTTGGAAATGGTAGTAAAGGAAGGGGGAGGAAAAAGAGGGCAGGTGGAAGGGTACCGGGTGGGAGGAAAAACCGCCACATCGCAGACACTTCCCAGAAGTGCTAACAAATATATTTCTTCTTTTTTGGGGTTTGCCCCGGCAGATGATCCGGTTGTACTGGGAATCTGCATTATCTATAACCCGCAGGGAGTTTATTATGGGGGAACGATCGCCGCTCCGGTGATACAGAATATTTTTTCTAATATCCTGCCCTATCTGGGACTGGAAAAAACGGAGGTGACCGGGGAGGCTAAAACAGTTGATGAATGACAGAAAAAGTATTATACTTATAACAAAAAAATAAAACAATGAACAGAAGAGAAATTATTTTCATCCCTGTTCTGAAGTACGAGGTGAACTATGGATTTTAAAATTGTGATTCCTGTAATTATTTCTTTTGTGATCAGTGTGATTCTTGCGCCTGTGATCATCCCATTTTTGCGAAAGCTGAAAGCTTCTCAGACGGAGCGAACGGACGGGGTGCAGTCGCATTTGTCTAAGGTGGGAACGCCTACCATGGGCGGTCTGATTTTTTTGATCGCCACGACGATCACATCCCTGTTTTATGTGGGAAGGTATCCCAAAATCATTCCGGTATTGTTTTTGACATTGGGCTTTGGTCTGATCGGTTTTCTGGATGATTATCTGAAAGTTGTGCTGAAACGTTCTGACGGTCTGATGCCTATGCAGAAGATGGCGGGACAGTTGATTGTTACTGGGATTTTTGCTTTTTATCTGATCAAATTTACAGATGTGGATCTGAGTCTTTTGGTTCCATTTTCCGGCGGTTATCACTGGGATATCGGCTGGGTGGCGGTACCGTTACTGTTTGTAGCGGTAATCGGTACTGTAAATGGAGTGAATTTTACGGATGGTCTGGACGGTCTTGCTTCCAGTGTGACGATTATGGTTGCTACATTCTTTACGGTAGTGGCAGTGGGAACCAAGAGCGGGATTGAGCCAATCACCTGCGCGGTAGTGGGCGCCCTGATGGGATTTTTGCTGTTTAATGTATTTCCGGCGCGGGTGTTTATGGGAGATACCGGGTCCCTGGCTTTGGGAGGATTTGTGGCAGGAACAGCGTATATGCTTCAGATGCCGCTGTTTATTATCATTGTGGGACTGGTATATCTGGTGGAAGTAGCGTCTGTTATCATTCAGGTTACATATTTTAAGAAGACAGGCGGTAAGAGAATATTTAAGATGGCTCCTATCCATCATCATTTTGAATTGTGTGGATGGTCTGAGACGCGGATCGTAGCCGTATTTTCTATTATCACGGCGATCCTGTGTATGATCGCACTTTTGGGGCTGTAAAGAAAGGTTGGTAGACTGCTTATGAAATTAGAGGGAAAAAATGTACTGGTATTTGGCTCCGGTATCAGCGGTATCGGCGCAGCAGATCTTTTGAAACAGGTAGGGGCAAATCCGATCATCTATGATGGAAATGAGGAACTGGATCGGGAGGAGATCCGAAGCCGAATGAAGGACGGTGCAGGGACGAAGGTGATTCTTGGAGAACTGTCTGAAGAAGAGATGGATAGGCTGGATCTTGTGGTGTTAAGTCCTGGAGTTCCGACAGATCTTCCCGTAGTAAAGAGTTTAAAAGCCCGTAATCTGACAATCTGGGGTGAGGTAGAACTGGCTTATCAGATGGGAAAAGGTCGGGTTCTGGCAATTACGGGGACGAATGGAAAGACAACGACTACAGCCATGTTGGGAAAAATCATGGAGGATTATCTGGACAGTGTTTATGTGGTGGGAAATATCGGTACGCCGTACACCTCGGTAGCGCTGGATATGAAAGAAGATACTGTGACAGTGGCAGAAATCAGCAGTTTTCAGTTGGAAACCGCAGATACCTTCAGACCGGATGTGTCCGGAATTTTGAATATTACAGAGGATCATTTAAACCGTCATCATACCATGGAAGAATATATCCGGGTAAAAGAGCTGATTGCAGCAAATCAGACCAAAGAGGATTATTGCATTTTAAATTATGAAGACCCGGTATTACGGGAATTTGCAGCCGGCTGTGGGGCAACCGTAGTCTTTTTCTCAAGTGTACAAAGACTTGAGCAGGGCATCTTTCTGGAAGATGGCAAAATCCTTTTAAGAACCAAAGACCAGGAGCTGGAAATTGTAGATACGAAGGATTTGAAGCTGTTGGGACAGCATAATTATGAAAACGTAATGGCAGCCTCAGCCATGGCATATTATGCAGGAGTTCCAGTGGAAATTATCCGAAGGGCAGTGACAGAATTTAAAGCTGTGGCTCACAGAATTGAGTTTGTGGATGAAATTCAGGGTGTGGCTTATTACAATGATTCTAAGGGAACGAATCCGGATGCAGCCATTAAGGGGATTCAGGCCATGAACCGTCCAACGCTGTTGATTGGGGGAGGCTATGACAAGGAGTCCTCCTATGAAGAGTGGATTGAGGCTTTTGACGGAAAGGTGAAATATCTGGTGCTCATAGGCCAGACCAGAGAAAAAATTCAGGAAACTGCCCATGCCTGCGGATTTATGAATACCATTCTGGCAGATAATCTGGAAGAAGCAGTGAATATCTGTGCGCAAAAAGCACAAAAAGGAGATGCAGTGCTTCTTTCTCCCGCATGTGCAAGCTGGGGACAATTTGATAACTATGAACAGCGGGGAGATAAATTTAAAGAATATGTAGGCAGACTGAAAGCATATAAATAAAGGAACTGGTTGCACAAGGGGAGAGCTGCTTTGGACAGGGAAAAGAAGAAAGAAAGGCATTTTGATTATGTGCTGTTGTGTTTGGTAATACTTCTGGTTCTTTTCGGGCTGTTATTTCTATATAGTACCAGCGCTTACAATGGAAGAGTGAAATTTCATGATGCTGGGTATTATTTTAAGAAACAATTATTTGCCACTTCCCTTGGACTTGTGGGAATGTATCTGGTTTCCTGTATGGATTATCATATGCTGGTAAGGTTTGCGCCTTTTTTCTATGTTGTTTCATTGCTGTTATCCCTGGCAGTTTTGATGTTTGGGGATGAATATAATGGTTCCAGGCGCTGGCTGTCCCTGGGACCTTTCTCTTTTCAGCCATCGGAATTTGCCAAAGTAGCAGTGATTCTGCTTCTGACCTGTGTGATTGAAAAAGGAAAGGAGCAGAAACAGGGGATGCTGCAAATGGCAGGAACCATGGCTTTGCTCCTTCCTATTGTGGGGCTTGTGGGAACCAATAACCTGAGTACAGCAATTATTATTCTGGGCATTGGTGTGATTCTTATTTTTGTGTCCAATCCCAGGTATCTGCCCTTTGTGGGAATCGGAGTCAGCGGGATTTTGTTTATTGGAATTTTTTTAAGTATGGCCAGCTACCGTCTGGAACGTCTTGCAATCTGGCAGAATCCGGAAGCCTATGAAAAAGGGTTCCAGACCATACAGGGCTTATATGCCATAGGAAGCGGTGGGATTTTCGGGAAAGGCCTGGGAAACAGTCTGCAAAAGCTGGGTTTTGTACCGGAGGCTCAGAATGATATGATTTTTTCCATTGTATGTGAAGAGACCGGACTTGTAGGAGCCTGTCTTTTAATTCTGTTGTTTGGCCTTCTTATCTGGCGTCTTATGGTGATTGCCACTCATGCAAAAGATTTGTGCGGGGCGCTTATTGGCGCAGGCATTATGGGGCATATGGCTATGCAGGTGATTTTAAATATTTCAGTTGTAACCAACACCATTCCCAATACAGGAATTACTCTTCCCTTTGTAAGCTATGGTGGAACTTCTGTGTTATTTCTTCTGGGGGAAATGGGGCTTGCGCTTTCTGTAAGCCGTTATGAGGAACCATAAAAGAAGAAGGGCATACACTATAGTATGGTTGAATCTGAGCGCAGAGGAGTGTATGGCTTGAATGGAATAAAGATTACAGGAGGAATTCCTTTACAGGGTGAAGTGCAGATACAGGGATCTAAAAACGCGGCATTGCCAATGATGGCTGCCGCGCTTTTAAATAGGGGAACTACTGTGCTTTTGGGATGTCCGAAAATCTCTGATGTATTTCTTATGGAGCATATTTTAAACCATCTGGGAGCAAAAACCTGCTGGAAAGGCAATACACTGGAGATTCATGGAGGGGACATTACAACTTTTACGGTAGATGAGGAGGCAGGAAGCCAGATGCGTTCTTCCGTGGTGCTTCTTGGCAGTCTTCTGGGACGGTGCCAAAGTGCGGCAGTTCCTTATCCGGGAGGGTGTGTTATTGGAAAGAGGCCCATTGATTTACATCTGGATGCCTTAAAGCGTCTGGGAGCAGTATTTCGGGAAGAGAATGGGATGCTTATAGCAGAAACATGTGGCCTTCAGGGGGCGGTGATTTCTTTTCCGAAATCCAGTGTGGGGGCTACGCAAAATGCTATTTTAGGTGCTGTCTGCGCCAGCGGAGAATCACTGCTTCTGGGGTGTTCCAAAGAGCCGGAGGTTACCTGGCTATGCAGATTTCTAAAGGCGGCCGGAGCCCATATTTTGGGAGAAGGAACAGATACTTTGAGAATCAGAGGGGTTAGGGAACTGCACGATGTAGAATTTCAGATTCCGGCAGATCGTATTGCCGCCGGTACTTATGTTTGTGCTAGTGCCATTACCAGGGGAGAAGGCGTGCTTTTGGGTGCTCCCATTGGGGAAATGGAAGCGCTTCTTTGGGCTTACGGGAAAATAGGTGGACAATACAGGTATAACAGTGGTAAACTAACGTTACACAGTTTAAATGCCACGAAGCCTGTCCGGCTTTTGGAAACCCAGATATATCCCGGCTTTCCTACGGATCTTCAATCGGTATTTATGGCGGTTTTAGCTACGGCAGAAGGGGATAGCTGTATTGTGGAAAACATTTTTGAAGACCGCTTTAAAATGGTTTCTCAATTACAGAAAATGGGGGCTTTGATTGAGGTTTGTCAAAGCAAAGCCAAAATCCGGGGAAACAGTCTTACAGGTGCAAGGGTAGAAGCTCAGGAATTAAGAGGCGGCGCAGCGCTGGTTCTGGCAGGCCTGGCAGCCAGGGGGGAGACTTATGTGGAGAACAGGCATTTTATTGAACGTGGCTATGAGGATATCTGCAGAGATCTTTCTCATATGGGAGCCAGGATTTTAAAAGATTAAGGGGACATTTATGAGTAAAAGAAAGCTATACAGGATTCTGATAGAGGCAGTGGCAGCAGTGATGATTCTTGCGGCGCTGGTGTTTTTTGTAGGATTTCGGGTTACGAAAGTACAAATTGAGGGTAATCAGTATTATACAGATGAGGAAATTAAGAAGATGGTGCTGGATGCGCCAAACGCGGGAAACTCTATTCTGGTTATGATGACCAAAACAGAGGAAAAAACAAAAGATGCACAAATGATTGACCATGTGACCATTAAGCGGAAGAACAGAAATACCATTGTGGTAAATGTAAAGGAAAAACAGATGGTAGGCTGCCTGGAATTTCAGGGGCAGTATGTGAATTTTGACCGTCAGGGTGTAATCCAGATTATTACAGAGGAGCAAATGGAAGGAGTTCCCTTGATTGATGGCCTGAGCGTGAAGTCTGTGAAAGTAGGACAAAAGCTAAAAGGAATTAATACGAAGAAGCTGAATACGATTTTGAGTGTTGGAAAAATGCTGGAAAAATCAGAGCAGAAACCGGACCGGCTGGTTTTTAATAATATGAATCAGTTGGTACTCTATTATGGAGAGGTGGAAGTACGTCTTGGAAATGACGAAAATATGGATGAAAAGATGAACCGTTTATCTGGAATTTTGCCGCAGCTTGAGGGCATGGAAGGTATTCTTCACCTGGAGAATATTACGGAAGATACAACGGGTGTAGTGTTTGATAATGCAGCAGCAGAAGAGGAGGAAGAAGAACAGGAGGGAGAAAATCAGGATCCTTCTTCTCAGTCCGAAACGACAACTCCGCCTGCCGGTATTTTAACTCAGGAAGAAAATCAGGAAGGTGAAGAGCAGAACAATGAGGATGAACCGGAGGAGAATACAGGAGAAGAGGAGGAGTTTGATGATTCTCAACTGGAATACAGTGATGGAACAGATGCAGCAGAGTCCAAATCAGGGGCAAATCCGGAAGAATAGAGAAAGAAAATCTAAAAAATGGAGAAAAAATTCTTAAAAAGTAAATTTAGCAGTTGATAAATTTAAAAAAAGCATTTATTATATATCTATATGCAAACATATGAAACTGCAAATTATCTGAAGATATTATACATTTGAAAGCATACAAGGGAACTAAAGGAGGAAATACCGTGTTAGAAATCATGACAAACGAAGCGGAGTCATCTGCAAAAATTATTGTTGTAGGTGTAGGCGGAGCTGGAAATAATGCAGTAAACAGAATGGTGGAGGAAGCCATCAGCGGAGTAGAATTCATCGGAGTGAATACAGATAAGCAGGCGCTTACTTTGTGTAAGGCTCCTACGGTTATTCAGATTGGTGAGAAGCTTACCAAGGGATTAGGAGCAGGTGCAAAACCGGAAATCGGTGAAAAAGCTGCGGAAGAAAGTATCGAAGAAATCAGACAGGCTATCCAGGGTGCCGATATGGTATTCGTTACCTGCGGTATGGGAGGCGGAACAGGAACAGGTGCTGCTCCTGTAGTTGCCGGAGTTGCCAAGGAAATGGGAATTCTGACCGTAGGTGTTGTGACAAAACCTTTCCGTTTTGAAGCAAAAACCCGTATGAGCAACGCTTTGTCAGGAATTGAAAAATTAAAAGATAATGTAGATACACTGATTGTCATTCCGAATGACAAGCTTCTTGAAATCGTAGACAGAAGAACAACGATGCCGGATGCTTTAAAGAAAGCAGATGAAGTATTACAGCAGGCAGTGCAGGGTATTACGGATCTGATTAATGTACCGGGTCTTATCAATCTGGATTTTGCCGATGTCAAGACCGTTATGATTAACAAGGGTGTTGCCCATATCGGTATTGGTACGGCAACAGGTGATGACAAGGCAGTGGAAGCTGTAAAGCAGGCAGTTACAAGTCCGCTTCTTGAAACAACCATCGAAGGTGCTTCACACGTTATTATCAACATTTCAGGCGATATCAGCTTGATTGAAGCCAATGAAGCTGCAAGCTATGTTCAGGAACTCGCAGGTGAGAATGCCAATATTATTTTTGGTGCAATGTATGATGAAAGCTGTACGGATACGGCAACAATTACCGTTATTGCAACAGGTCTGGAAGATACGAATGTAAACAATGCGCTGGCAGGCTTCGGCGCAAAGGCAGCACAGGCTCCAAGACCGGCAGTAAAACCGGCTTATACATATTCAGGTGCACCGGCTGCGTCAGTGGACAAGCCTGCATCTGCGGTTAAACCGGCAACACCGGTTGCTCCGCTTCCGGGCTTAAAGCCTGCGGCACCGGTAACAAGCAGTGTAAAGGAAAAGGGTATTAATATCCCGACATTTTTACAGAAAAAAGACCGATAATAAAATTTGGTGAATCAGAGAGATACTTTCATGAAAATTGAAGGTATCTCTTATTTTTTTGAAATATTTTCCTTTTAACGCAAAAACGACAAAATTCGCAGGGCAAACAATCTATAATACGTTTTGGGAGGTGATAATTCAATCGTTATTTATCTGGATGTATTCTTCTGTATCAACTTTATAATGGATTTCATTGTGATTGCTGTAGTAAACAGCCTGTGCAGATATGCTGCCACATATCTGCGGATGATACTTTCCGCCACTTTTGGAGCAATGGGAGCCGTTATTGTATGTCTGGTACCGCAGGAATACAAATTCGCCGCAAATATAGTGACCTATATTTGTATTGGCATGGGTATGGTAAGAATCTGTGCAGGGAATGTTGCATTCGCGGAACTGATAAAAGGATTTTTTGCGCTATATGCTGCTGCATTTATGCTGGGGGGTGTAATGCACGTTTTGTACTATTATACATATGCAGGATATATTATCAGACAGGTAATTGTGCGTGACAGGGAACTGATGGTATTTCTCGGAGTATCCTTTGGCTTTTTGCTGCTTTTATACAGGCAGCTGGTAAGAATTAAAGTGTATTCCGACAAACTGTGTCGTGTATGTTGTGTTTTAAGGGGGAGAAAGATTTATATAAAAGGGTTTGTGGATACGGGAAATGTTTTACAGGATCCGCTGTTTCACAGACCGGTGTGTATCGCGCAGAAAGACAGCTTTTTGGAAGTTCTTCATGAAATAAATGATTGCACGAAAGTAAAGTATCATGTAATTCCGTTCCGGTCACTGGGGTGTGACAGCGGAATGCTTGAGGTAATTACGGCAGATACCATGTACATATGCTACGGCAAAAAAGAAATACAGGTGGAAGATGCGCTGATTGGATTGACGGCGCAGACACTTTCATCAGACGGAGAATATGAATTTCTTGTGAATGCACAGCTTTTAAAGGGGTAAAACAGGAAAGTAAATGAGGAGGTTTTTATGGTAATCAAAGTATCTGTTCCGGATCGTTTTCAGTTTAAAATGGTTCCGACATTTAAAAACATGATGATGTTAAAGCAGGGAGACGTACATTATATCGGGGGAAGTGATGTGCTGCCTGCGCCGCTGGGAGCAGAAGAAGAAGCAAGGGCAATTGCGGGACTGGGAACGGGGAATGACCAGTTTGCAAAGTCACAGCTGATTGAACACAATTTAAGACTGGTGGTATACATTGCGAAAAAATTTGATAATACGGGTGTAGGCGTGGAGGATTTAATTTCGATTGGAACAATCGGATTGATTAAGGCAATCAACTCTTACAATCCTGAAAAAAATATCAAACTGGCAACATATGCTTCACGGTGCATTGAAAATGAAATTCTGATGTATCTGCGCAGAAACAGCAAGACCAAGGCGGAAGTATCCATTGACGAACCGCTCAACGTAGACTGGGACGGCAATGAACTGCTGTTATCGGATATTTTAGGTACTGAAGAAGACATTATTTACCGTGATTTAGAAGAAGAAGTGGAAAAAAGCATGTTAAATAAAGCAATCGGTAAATTATCCGAGAGGGAGCGGATTATTGTCGATTTGCGGTATGGACTCAGTTCCATGGACGGGGAGGAAAAGACACAGAAAGAGGTCGCTGACCTTTTGGGAATTTCGCAGTCTTACATTTCCCGGCTTGAGAAAAAAATAATGAAAAGACTGAAGAAAGAACTGGTAAAAAATTCGTAAATAGATATAGAGAGCCTGTCATGCAGAATGATTTTTTAAAATCAGAAGGTTATGGCAGGCTTTTTATCCATGTGCATTCTGAAGATAATGAAACTATCAGAAAGTGATTGACTTTTGCCGTAAATCCATGGAAAATAAAAACAGAGGAAAAAGGGGTATTGGGATGAAAAAAATAAAAAAAAGAAAAAGGTACAGGCTGAAAAGACCAGCTGTAGTGGTGTCCGGTGTGATTTGTGCAGTCTGTGCAGTGGCTTTTGCCGGAAAAGCGGTCAGCGGTGTGGCAGAACAAAAAAAGCAGGCACAGGCGGCATATTATGAAGCGTATTACGAGGAAGAAGCCGATGACCGTCCGCTGGTGTGCATTGATGCCGGCCACGGCGGCAGTGACTGTGGAGCAGATTATGCAGG
>OHQZ01000680.1_pt1 | contig 12252 bp, 9 predicted proteins | sample 1578281 | NCBI WGS metagenome assembly OHQZ01 (sample SAMEA3879589, study PRJEB24766) | human gut metagenome | biome: human-associated habitat; feature: feces | place: USA | collected 1985/1987
TTTTCGCATTCACTGCGCAAACCTGCCTGAACTATTACGAATAACTATCATTTTCAAGGTTTTATTTGGTAAAACAAGAATTTTGTGGTATACTAATTAAAATTAAGCTTAATGTCAGTTCCTCTGCCTGTTTAACAGCTTTTTAAAGCGGCGGCAGCCTGCGGTGTAAAAGAAGACCGGCCGGATTCCGGCAGAAAGAACGGCTGCAGGGCATTTAATTTTTAAGGCGGAGACAAAGGAGAAAAATATGAGAACTTATTTGGTAACAGGCGGCGCAGGATTTATTGGTTCCAATTACATCCACTATATGTTCAGGAAATATGACAACGAAATCCGGATTATCAATGTGGATGCCCTCACCTATGCCGGCAATCTGGAAAATCTTAAAGATGTGGAGGAGAGGGAGAACTATACCTTTGTTAAAGCCAACATCTGTGATAAGGAAGCGATTGAAAAGATTTTTACGGAAAATGACATTGACAGAGTGGTGCATTTTGCGGCGGAAAGCCATGTGGACAGAAGCATCCGCAATCCGGAAATTTTTGTCCAGACCAATGTTTTGGGCACTGCAGTCATGTTGAACTGTGCCAAGGCGGCATGGGAGAATCCCGACGGCAGCTTTAAGGAAGGAAAGAAATTCCTTCATGTATCTACCGACGAGGTATACGGTTCCCTGGAAAATGAGGGTGAGTATTTTTACGAGACAACTCCTTATGCGCCTCACAGCCCCTATTCCGCAAGTAAGGCCAGCTCGGACATGCTGGTTAAGTCCTATATGGATACCTATCATTTCCCGGCGAATATTACCAACTGTTCCAACAATTACGGCCCTTATCAGTTCCCGGAGAAGCTCATTCCGCTGATTATTAACAATGCGCTTCATGGAAAGAATTTGCCCGTTTACGGAGACGGCAAGAATGTGCGTGACTGGCTGTACGTTGAGGATCATGCAAAGGCCATCGATATGGTACAGGAGAACGGCAGACTTTTTGAAACATACAATATCGGCGGACATAATGAAAAGCAGAATATACAGATCATTGAGATTATCATAGATACCCTCCAGGAAATGCTGGCTGAGGACGATCCGAGAAGGACGCTGGTTTCCAGAGATCTGATTACCTATGTGGAGGATCGCAAGGGCCATGACCGCAGATATGCCATTGCACCGGATAAGATCAAGGCGGAAATCGGCTGGGAACCGGAAACCATGTTTGCGGAAGGCATAAAGAAGACCATTGCATGGTACTTTGAGCATGAGGATTGGATGAAAAACGTTACCAGCGGTGATTACCAGAAATATTACAACGAGATGTACAAATAATGGTAGCGGTTCGTAACAGTTCAGCGGGCAATGTCATTTAGTTAAGACAGTGCAGACACTGCAGTGTAACAGCCTTAATTTTGCGGCAACACTGCAGTGCTTTATGAGATAAGGTTTCAGGTAAGTGATGAACGGCCCGGTGGAAAAAGGGCCTCTGAAAGGAGGAGCACGACCATGAAAGGAATTATTCTTGCAGGAGGAAGCGGAACCAGACTGTATCCGCTGACCAAAGCAATATCCAAGCAGATTATGCCGGTATATGATAAACCAATGATTTATTATCCTTTGTCCATATTGATGCTGGCGGATATCCGGGAAATCCTCATCATATCCACACCGAGGGATCTTCCGATATTTAAGGAACTTTTAGGGACCGGAGAGCAGCTTGGGCTGACTTTATCCTATGCCGTACAGGAAGCTCCGAGAGGACTGGCGGATGCATTTATTATCGGAGAGGAATTTATCGGAAAAGACAGCGTGGCGCTTGTACTGGGAGACAATATTTTCTATGGGCAGAGCTTTTCCAAAGTGCTGCGGACCGTTGCTTCCCGGGAGAAGGGAGCTACAATTTTCGGTTATTATGTACGCGACCCCAGAGAATACGGCGTAGTTGAGTTTGATGAGGACGGAAAGGCACTTTCCATTGAGGAAAAGCCGGAGCATCCCAAGAGCAATTATGCGGTTCCCGGGCTGTATTTTTATGATAATGATGTGGTGGAAATTGCAAAGAGCGTAAAGCCCTCCGCAAGAGGAGAGATAGAAATTACGGCTGTAAACAATGAGTACCTGCGCAGGGGTACTCTCCGTGTGGAAACTCTGGGAAGGGGCTTCGCCTGGCTGGATACGGGAAGCCACGATTCCCTGCTGGATGCGGCGGATTTCATATCCGCATTCCAGAAAAGACAGGGCCTGTATATCTCCTGTATTGAAGAAATTGCCTTTAAGCGCGGCTTTATATCCAGGGAACAGCTTTTGAAGCTGGCGGAGCCGCTGATGAAAACGGATTATGGAAAATACATGGTAGAGGTTGCCAACGGACTGTAAAGGCCTTCCTTTAGCGGGCGGCTGTGCTAAAGCAAAATATTGATATCAGAAACGAGGAATTACAGAAATGGGAAAAATTACGGTAGAAACATGTGAAATTGAAGGGCTGAAGGTGATTACTCCCACCGTTTTCGGCGATAACCGCGGATATTTTATGGAAACCTATAATTATAATGATTATAAAGAGGCAGGAATCGATCAGATATTCGTGCAGGATAATCAGTCTGCTTCAAAAAAAGGAGTGCTCAGAGGCCTTCATTTCCAGATACATTATCCCCAGGATAAGCTGGTGCGCGTCCTGAAGGGCGAGGTGTATGATGTGGCGGTGGATTTAAGGGCTGATTCCCCCACCTTCGGAAAGTGGTTCGGCGTGCTTCTGACAGAAGAGAATAAAAAGCAGTTTTTTATTCCGAAGAATTTTGCCCATGGCTTCCTGGTGCTTTCTGACTATGCCGAATTTGCCTATAAGTGTACGGATTTCTATCATCCGAATGATGAAGGCGGCCTTGCATGGAATGATCCGGATATCGGAGTGGAATGGCCTATTCCCGAAGGTATGGAGCTGATCCAGTCTGAAAAGGATACTAAATGGGGCGGAATCAAAGAGTATAAAGCGGAGTGAACCGGAAAACAGGAATGAATAACAAGAAGAGAAAAGAGAAGCCCGCGCTCAGACAGGGCATCAGCAAAAAGACAGGACTAACCATATTCACCCTCGTAATGTTAATCATGGGGGTGATTATTGCGTGTTACCATAATCCGCTGGCAAACCAGACTGACGAGCTGATAAAGAAGATTATCGCCTGCACGTTAATTGCGGCGGCGGTAGTAGCCGTACTGAAATTTTACGATAAGATAATCCTCCTCCCGTTTGAGCTTTACCAGAACCGGCGGCTGATATGGCGTCTGGCGAAGAACGATTTTAAACGCCGGTATGCGGGATCCTATATGGGAGGCATATGGGCCATGGTGCAGCCGGTGGTCACTGTGGCGATGTATTATGTGGTATTTCAGGTAATTATGCCGCAGAAGGCGCAGCTGTTGGGAGATGGGATTGAAGTTCCCTATCTGGTATTCCTGACGGCGGGACTGGTTCCCTGGTTCTATTTTTCCGAAGCGCTCACTAACGGGATGATGGCGCTGCTGGAATATGAATATCTGGTAAAAAAAGTAGTATTTAAAATAAGCATTCTGCCTATTATTAAAATTATTGCGGCCACGTTCATCCATGGCTTTTTTGTGCTGGTGCTTTTAATCATAGCATTTTTCTATGGTTTTACCCCCAGCCTGTATACGCTACAGACTTTTTATTACAGCTTCTGTATGTTTGCCCTGGTGTTGGCTATCAGCTATACCACCTGCTCCGTGGTCATTTATTTCCGCGATCTTCAGCAGATAGTGGGCATCGGCCTGCAGATTGGCATGTGGGCGACTCCGGTTCTCTGGCAGCTGGGGACTCTGAGCAAAAAGGCCCAGATGCTGGTGAAAATCAATCCGCTTGTCTATATTGTGGAAGGCTACCGCAGCTCCATTTATGAAAAACAGTGGTTCTGGGAGGATTTTTATTCCACGATGTATTTCTGGATTATCACGGTGGTGCTGTTCTGTATCGGCGCGCTTGTTTATAAACGCCTGAAGGTACATTTCGCGGATATCATGTAAGCGCCGTATCGTCAAAAACGCGCAGTTGGGAGCAAAAATGGAAGAAAGACAGCTTGCCATCCATGTGGAGGGCTTAAATAAAGTATATAAACTCTATGATCATAACAGGGATCGTCTGGTGGATTCCCTGGGCCTGGCCCGCAAGAAAAGGTACAGGGAGCATTATGCCCTGCGTAATGTGGATTTGGATATTTATCAGGGGGAGTGCGTGGGGATCATCGGTACCAACGGTTCCGGTAAATCCACGATTCTTAAAATCATTACCGGCGTGCTTAATGAGACGGACGGCGTGGTGGCAGTCAACGGGCGGATTTCCGCGCTGCTGGAGCTGGGCGCCGGCTTTAACATGGAGTACAACGGGATTGAGAACGTATATCTGAATGGAACCATGATCGGGTTTTCAGAAAAGGAAATAGATGAAAAGCTTCAGGATATCCTGGATTTTGCGGATATCGGAGAATATGTATACCAGCCCGTCAAAACGTATTCCAGCGGTATGTTTGTAAGGCTGGCTTTTGCTGTGGCCATCAATATCGATCCGGAAATCCTCATTGTGGATGAGGCGCTTTCCGTTGGCGATGTTTTTTTCCAGGCAAAGTGCTATCATAAGTTCGAAGAATTCAAGAAGCAGGGAAAGACCATTCTTTTTGTCAGCCATGATTTGAGCGCCATCAGCAAATACTGCGATCGGGCCGTACTGCTCAATCAGGGCGTAAAGCTGGGTGAGGGCAGCCCCAAAGAAATGATTGACGCCTACAAGCGCGTGCTGGTGGGACAGTATGAAATGCCCGAAACAGGCGGCAAAGGCGGATTGCTTCAGGATAAGGACATACGGGCTGCTGCGGCAAAGGCGGACGGCGGTACGGTCAATGAGAATGTTTTCGGAAACGGCAGCGCTCAGGAAAACAACAGTAAAGAAAACAACAGCGCGGAAAACGAAGCCTCCGCCAGTGAAAAGTCAGGTCGGACTGCGTTGAAAAAGCATCCCCGAACACAGGCGCAGGGAGTAAATCCTCAGGCGCTGGAATACGGAACGAAGGAAGCGGAGATTATAGATTATTATGTGACGGACGGAAATGGTGTGGAGACGACAACCATACTGAAGGGTGATCCCTTTACCATGCATATGAGGGTGCATATCCACGAGGATGTGCCCGCGCCGATTTTTGCGCTTTCCATTAAAAATATCAAGGGCGTGGAAATTACCGGGACGAATACCATGGTGGAGCGGGCGTTCCTGGAAGGGGTAAAGGCCGGGGAAGAGCTGGAAATTACTTTTTCACAGAAGGTGAGGCTGCAGGGCGGCGATTACCTTTTGTCTCTGGGAGTGACCGGATATAAGGGAGATTCCTTTACGGTATACCACCGTCTGTATGATATTATGAACCTGACCGTGATTTCCGACAGGGATACGGTGGGATACTTCGATATGGAATCTGATGTGAAGGTTGCCAGATTATAGAGTGCGAAAGGCAGGGGCCAAAGATGACTGAGCAGATAGGGAAAGTGAAACTGGACTTATCCTTTTACCCCGGAGAAGACTTCTACTGTGACGGAACGGTAGAGGATGAAATATTGGATATTGTAAAAAATTATCCGCCGGAGGAATACCAGAAAAAAATAGAGGAAAAGCGCAGCTGGCCTGTGTTTTATCATCTTTCGCCGCAGCGGGAAAATATTGCGGCCTGGCTTCCCATGGATAAAAATACGAAGGTGCTGGAGGTAGGCAGCGGTATGGGAGCGGTCACAGGAGTGCTGGCCCGTAAGGCCGGCAGCGTCACCTGTGTGGATTTATCCAAAAAAAGGAGTCTCATCAATGCCTATCGCAACCAGGAATATGACAATGTAACGATTTATGTGGGGAATTTCAATGATATAGAACCGATTCTGCCCTGCGATTACGATTATGTCCTGCTGATAGGCGTTTTCGAATACGGACAGAGCTACATTCCCACGGAAGCGCCCTTTGAGGATTTCCTGAACATTAACCAGAAGCATGTAAAAAAGGACGGCAACCTGGTCATTGCCATAGAAAACAAGATGGGGATGAAGTACTGGGCCGGCTGCGCGGAGGATCATTTATCCCGGTTTTTCGCGGGGATTGAGGATTATCCTGACGGCGGCGTAGTGCGCACCTTTACCAGGAACGGCCTGGAGAGGCTGATGCGTAAATGCGGTGTTGCTGACTATCATTTTTACTACCCTTACCCGGATTATAAATTTGCCGACACCATTTATTCCGACAGACGCCTTCCCAAGGTGGGCGAGCTGAGCAAGAACCTGCGGAATTTCGATGCGGACAGAATGCTTCTTTTCGATGAGAAAAATGCCTTTGATATGGTGATCCGGGAAGGCATATTCCCCATGTACAGCAACTCCTACATGGTGATGACAGGACCTGCGCCGGACACCGTTTATACGAAATTCTCCAATGACCGGGCGGATATTTATGCTATCCGTACGGATATTGTGGAGCAGGAAAAAAGGCGTATCGTCCGCAAAATACCGGATTCGCCGGCAGCGGCCGAGCATGTGGAAAATATAGCGAAATTTTATAAGGAACTGAAAAAAAGATACGAAGGAAGCGGACTTTTTATAAATGAATGTCATCTGATAAAGGACGGGAAGGGCCTGCCGGAAGCACAGTTTGAATATCTGGAGGGCTGTACGCTGGAGGAAATGATGGATGACTGCCTGGATCGGGAGGACATGAATTGCTTCCGCAGCCTTTTCGGGGCATATCTGGATAAAATCCGTTACAGGGCGCAGGTGCCGGTATCGGATTATGATCTGGTATTCGGAAACATTATTGTAGATAAAGAGGGGCGCTGGAACCTGATTGATTATGAGTGGACCTTTGAGGAATGTGTGGATTCCAATGCGCTGGCTTTCCGTGCGTTGTACTGCTATCAGATGGGAGACGGCAAGCGTAAGGGACTTCCTGTGGAGGAATTCCTGAAGGAGCTGGGAATCAGCGAGGAGGGGGCGCAGGAATACCGGGCCAGGGAACGTCGTTTCCAAAAGGCCGTTACGGGCAACCGTGTGTCGGTTTCCGATATGCGGGTGCTGCTTGGCAGGAGGGCGATCCCATGGCAGGAGTTTTTTTCAAGGCTTGATCGCAAAAAGGTGGAGATATTCGAAGATTACGGCGCGGGCTACAGCCCGGAGCATTCCTATCATCATTTTCCAAGCTATCTTGTGGATGATCACATGCGTATCAGTGTGCCTGTGAAGGAGGGCGTCAGGGGAATCCGTATCGATCCTGCGGAAAGCTCCTGTATTGTACGCATGGAGAGCGCCGTGCTGAACGGCATGGAGCTGCCGTTGTCGGAGCCGGCTTATCTGGCGATGAACGGATGGGAGCTGACGCCGAAAAAGGATCCCCATCCTGTATTCTTTTTCCACAGCAATGATCCCAACATCAATATCCGGCTGGATAAAGTGCCGGAGGGCGGCGATGGGATTTTAGAGGTGGAGTTCGAGATAGAATGGCTGTCGGAGGAAACGGCGTCCGCGGTGGATGCCAATCTCAAAAGGAGGCACTGGTTTTGAACCTGAAGAAAATATTGCAGGCTCCTATGCGGAGACGACAGACTTTAAAATATGAAAACAGAATCGTGAGTCAGACGGTTGCCTATCATGACTGGATTCTGAAAAAGGAACAGCAGGAAAGGGAAGGCTCTGTCCTGCTCGGGCAGGAGCTTTCCATGGAATATATCGCCTACAGCGGCTGCGGGGAAAAGTTTTCCTTAAAGGAGGTTGAGGCGGACATTGCGGTGTTCTATGGGGACGGCGGAAAACCGGAGAAGGAAGAAATGGCCCTTCTTGCAGATTATTTTGCCAGACATCCAAAGGCGCTGCTGGTTTATGCGGACGAGGATGAAATCGACAGCGCTTCAGGAGAACCCAGGCGCCGGAATCCATGGCTGAAGCCGGACTGGTCCCCGGATACGTTGATTTCCTATTTTTATTTTGGGAACCTCTTTGCGGTGAGGACCAAAAGCCTTCAGGATATCCCGTGGCTGGGCTCCGGGGATTTCAGAAGCAATCTGTATGATTTCTGTTTGAAGGCGGTGGAAAAGGCGGGGGAGGCCTGCCATTTTGACAGCGTGCTTTTCCATAATACAAGCCCCATCCGTCCTTTCGGTATGGAAGAAAAATATGAAGAGCTCAAAAGCGCGGCATACATAAGACGGGGATGGCCCCTGAAGGCGGAAGGCATGGTTTCCATCGTGATTCCCTCCAAGGACAATCCGGGCGTCCTGTCCACATGTATCCATTCCGTGATGGAAGCCAGCACCTACCGTAATTTTGAAATCATCGTCGTAGATAACGGCAGCAGTGAAAAGAACCGGAGGCGCATTGAACTCATGCTGTCCTTGATGACGCCGGAGTGCCGGTTCCGTTATGTGTATGAGCCGATGGAATTTAATTTTTCCGCCATGTGCAACAAAGGCGTGGGGCTGGCGCGCGGCGAATATGTAATGCTTTTGAATGATGATATAGAAATTATCCAGGAAGACTGGCTGGAAAAAATGATGCGTAAGGCCGTGCTTCCCCATGTGGGTGCGGTAGGTGTGAAGCTTTTCTATCCGGGCAGCCATACCATCCAGCATGCCGGGATCACAAATATCCGTCTGGGCCCGGCCCATAAGCTGCAGTTTCGGGATGACAGGACGGATTATTATTTCCTCAGGAACCGCCTGGCCTTTGATGTGCTGGGCGTGACCGGGGCCTGCCTGCTTGTGAAAAAAAGTATTTATGAGGAGGCCGGAGGTCTGTCCGAGGCGCTGCGAGTGGCCTTTAATGATGTGGAATTCTGCTATCATGTCTATGAGATGGGCTATTATAATGTGATCTGTAATGATGTGGCGCTTTATCATCATGAGTCCTTAAGCCGGGGCATGGACGACAGCGTGGAGAAGCTGAAACGCCTCCATCAGGAGCTGAATATGCTTTATGAGCTGCATCCGGATATTTACGGACGGGATCCTTTTTACCACAGATATCTGGTGAAGGATGTGTTGGATCAGGAATTTTACGCCGGAAACAGATATGAGTATACGGATCGGCTGGATACCGTGGAGCCTGAAAGCCTGCGGGATGGTTTACGTCCAGAGTGGTGCAATGAGGTGCTGCGCATGGGGATTGAATTTGCCGGTGATCTGTGTAAGTGGGAAACCGGCCGCAGCGGCGGCGGAAATTATTTTATCCAGGGCTGGTGCTATGCGCTTCAGGTGGACAACAGCCAGTATCGTTTTAACCTTCTGTTAAAGCCGGTGGATCGGGGCGACGGTCCGTCGGCGGAGAATGGCGGGGAGGAAGGCGCTGTGTGGAAGCTGCCTGTCAGCAGGCAGTACAGGCCGGATATCCAGGAAAATCTGGGCCATCTGCAGATGGTGGCGCTTACGGGCGTGTGCCTGCAGTTTGGAAGAGAGGCGCTGCCTGAAGGGGAATACCGCATCGGTTTCCTCTGGGAGGACTGCTGTTCCAGGCAGAAGCTGTATCAGTGGACGGCGGAAACCATGGAGATCGTACACTGAGCGGCAGCTGTGAGAATGCCGGCCGGCGGCCGTCTGGCTGTATGAAAAGGAAGGCGGCCGGCCGCGGCGTACTTTGAGAGGAGCAGGACAATTCGTATGGATCAGAAGAAAGAAAAGAACGGCGGACAGGAATCGGTCGTGCCGGAAAAGGATTATAAAGAGGCTTACGAGCAGGAGCATTATAAAAGCACCTATCTTGCGGGCCGTGTGGCGGAGCTGGAGGATCAGGTGGATGACCTGCAGTTCAAGCTGGACAGAATTAAGAACAACCCTGTGTGGAAGGCGAGCACCCCTCTGCGTAAATGTATGCATTTTGCCATCCGTCAGGTGGACCGTGTGAAAAACTGCGGCAGCATCGGCGGTGTTGTGACGAAGATGAAGTATAAGGCCAATGAACGCAGGGCCATGAAGCATTACGGTACGGAGAGCTTTCCTTCGGAGGAGGAAAGGAAGCGGCAGGAGGAAACCGTTTTTCCCAATATGGTGAAAATCAGTATCCTGACCCCCCTTTGGAATACGCCGGAAAATTTCCTGCGGGACATGATCGGCTCCGTGCAGAAGCAGACCTATGGGAACTGGGAGCTGTGCCTGGCGGACGGCTCGGATGATGCCCATGCTTACGTGGGAGAAATCTGCAGAAAGCTGGCTGAGGAGGATGAACGCATCCACTACAGGAAGCTGGAAAAAAACGAAGGCATTGCAGGAAATACCAACCAATGCCTGACAATGGCCACGGGAGAATATATCGGCCTATTTGATCATGACGATATGCTGCATCCCTGTGTGCTTTTTGAATATGTAAAGGCAATCAATGAGAAAAATGCGGATTACGTTTACTGTGATGAAGCCACCTTTAAAAACGGCGACATCAACCAGATGATTACCATGCATTTTAAACCGGACTACGCTATCGACAACCTGCGGGCCAATAATTATATCTGCCATTTCAGCGTTTTTTCCAGAAAGCTTCTGGACGGGACCGAGCTGTTCCGCACGAAATTCGACGGCAGCCAGGATCATGATATGATTCTGCGGCTTACGGATAAGGCGGAGCATGTGGTGCATGTGCCAAAGCTTTTGTATTACTGGAGACTGCACGCAGGCAGCGTTGCCTCGGGAATCGAAGCCAAGCCCTACGCCATTGAATCGGCAAGGGGTGCGGTGGCGGATCATCTGAGAAAGCATGGTTTTGAGCATTTTACCATCACAAGCACCAGGGCCTTTGAGACCATTTTCAAGATCACCTATGAAATCATCGGGGATCCGAAAATATCTATTATCATCCCCAATAAGGATCATGTGGAGGATCTGCGCAGATGCGTTACTTCTATTATAGAGAAGTCCACCTATGACAATTACGAAATCGTCATTGTGGAAAATAACAGCGAGACAAAGGAAATCTTCTCCTATTATGAGGAGCTAAAGAACAATCCTTCCATAAAAATAGTAACCTTCAAGGGGGCCTTTAATTACTCTGCCGTGAATAATTTTGGAGTGGGCGCGGCCACGGGAGATTACGTCCTGCTTCTGAATAACGATACGCAGGTCATAACCGTAAACTGGCTGGAGGAACTGCTTATGTACGCACAGCGTGAGGATGTGGGCGCTGTGGGCGGAAAGCTGTATTACGCGGATAAGACCATCCAGCACGCCGGCGTGGTAATCGGCCTTGGCGCCCACCGGACGGCGGGGCATACACATTACCGTCAGAAACGGGAAAACCTGGGGTATATGGGAAGGCTTTGCTATGCGCAGGATGTTTCCGCGGTAACCGGGGCCTGCCTTATGGTGAAAAAAAAGCTGTATGAAGAGGCCGGCGGCCTGGACGAAGGCTTTGCCGTTTCTCTTAACGACGTGGATTTCTGCCTGAAGCTGCGGCAGTTGGGCTATTTGAACGTATTTACCCCTTTTGCGGAGCTGTATCATTATGAATCCGTGTCCAGGGGACTGGATACGGACGGGGAAAAGGCGGCGCGCTATAATGAGGAATCCGCCCGTTTCCGGGAAAAGTGGAAGGTGCAGCTGGAGGCGGGGGATCCCTATTACAACCCGAATTTTACGCTGGATAAAAGTGACTTTTCTTTACGGGTATAAAAAAATGTAGTATACTGAACAAGGACAGTATGACTTCTTCAACGATTGAGATCAGAGATAACCGCCCGGCGGGGCGGCACATTTGCTGCACAGGCCCGCGGAAGCGGAAGAAAAGGAGGAACTCCATGAAGCATAACGTATATCTCTACATTTTTGTCATGGCGGCCGTCACCTACCTGATCCGGGTACTGCCGCTGACGCTGATCCGAAAGCCCATCCGGAACCGGACCATCCGTTCCTTCCTCTATTATGTACCCTACGTGACGCTGGCGGTCATGACCTTCCCGGCCATCGTCAACGCCACCCAGAGTCCGGCGGCTGGTGCGGTGGCGCTGGTCGTAGGCATTGCTCTGAATTCGCGTGCGTGCGAATTTGGAACTCAGAAACGGACTTCAAACGGCCGCATTACGGATAAACCGTCAGCTGCCCATTCTGCATCTGATAGCGCAGGATGCGCTGGCCCTGCCGGGTTGCGTCCGGCAGCGCGGAAACGGACTCATGGGCTTTGTCCGGTGCGGCGGCAGTGATCTGCTGCTCATAGTAAAATGAAGTGACGGCTCCGATGCCGAGAAGTACAAGCACGGC
>OHQZ01000681.1_pt1 | contig 12230 bp, 9 predicted proteins | sample 1578281 | NCBI WGS metagenome assembly OHQZ01 (sample SAMEA3879589, study PRJEB24766) | human gut metagenome | biome: human-associated habitat; feature: feces | place: USA | collected 1985/1987
GCATATGTTCTTTACATTATGTTTTCTCATTACATCAACCAGGGTTAAAGTGCCTGCTATGTTATTTTCATAATACTCCCAGGGCTTAACCACAGATTCTCCAACTGCCTTCAAACCTGCAAAATGGATGCAGGACTCAATAGTTTCCTTATCAAAAATATCATTTAAAGCATCTCTGTCCAGAATGTCTGCCTTATAAAACTTCACTGGTTTTCCTGTGATTTTTGATACTCTGTCCAGTGCTTTTTCACTTGCATTGCTTAAATTGTCCAGTACCACAACATCATATCCTGCATTCTGAAGCTCCACTACCGTGTGGCTTCCAATGTAACCAACACCACCTGTAACTAAAATTGCCATAATGATTCCTCCTGAACGGTTTTTTCTTTTATTATAGTCTGATTTTTGTAAAAACATATGGACAAAGTTTTAGAAAATATGGAGAAAATGCCACGATTTCTTGTCTGTTTTCTTAATTGCAAAAACTTATATTTTTATATATTTTTTTCTTGCTTTTTCCAATAATTTGCTATATACTGCCCCATGTAAAGTAATGCAGAGTAAATTCATGAGCGTAAAGTGCCTTCCGGATGGAGAGTTGCCGGAGGACGAAAAGAGAAATCTTGCGGTTCGTGGATTGCTTCTCGCTGCAACAGAAGATAAATATGAATCCATAAATTATCTCCTATTGTGAGCGAAAAAAGAAAAGGAGGTAATTTTTTTATGGAGAAAACAAAGAACATGTTTCTCACCTCAGCCAAAGAGCTGAAAACCACTTCTACACTGGCAGTCTGTGCAATGCTTGCTGCCCTGGCACTGATTTTAAATTCAGTTGCTTCTATCAATATCGGTCCCTATGTAAAAATTGGATTTTCCGGTATTCCAAACCAGATTGCTGATTATCTGTTTGGACCCATTACCGGATGTCTGTTTGCCGGTGTGCTGGATATTGTGAAATTCTTTATCCGCCCTGATGGTCCATTTTTCTTTGGGTTCACCTTTAACGCAATGCTCGCGGCATTTATTTATGGATGTTTTTACTACAAACATAAGCTCACCTTCCGCCGCGTGCTGATTGCAAAATTGGTTGTCGTTCTGATTGTAAATGTTCTGTTAAATACCTTATGGCTGGACATGCTCTACGGAAAAGGATTCCTTGCAATCCTCCCAATGCGTACTGTAAAGAACTTGATCATGTGGCCAATCGATTCCTTTATCTTCTTTACCATCACAAGATTGATTGAGCAGACAGGAATTTTTAATCTTTTTAGAAAACCGGCTGCCAACTGATTACATATATTTGAAAATATAAAAACTTTGCGATATCAAATAAAAAACGCGAATATTCCAGTACTAAATAAGCCACTGATATTCGCGTTTCTTATTATCCTAACCACTTAAAAGAAGGATAGTATCTTACAACAGCTTTCCCCACAATCTGGTCAAATCGCACGAATTTGTTTTTCCATGAACGTGAATCTCTTTTCATTCTCCCAATTAGACACAGTCTGTCTGGTAACATGAAATATTTTTCCAAATTCCTCCTGAGTCAGCGCCTTTTCTTTTCGTATTTTTAATATCTGCGTTCCAATGTTCATATTTGCTCTGCTCCTGTTCTTCCAATCGGTTTTGCTTCTCACTTGGATTATATAAAAAATTCTGCCTAATGAAAAGCAATTTACCTTTTACAGTGGAAAAAACAGGTATGCAAAGCTTCTTTGACATGGTATTTTTTAAGAAGATTCACGTTTCTCTACTTAATCTGAATCCTTATTTTTTCACCGACAGGTGTCCAGTCAGATTCTGCAGTGATTTCACCTGTAGTTCCATCATATGCGCTTTCTTCGGTTCCATAATCTTCATCCGTTTTATTTGCTGCGTCGGTATTTTCTTTCTGGTCTGTATCGTCTTGAAGCCTTACTTCTGTGGAAGCTACTGCCCCTCCGATAATTTGAGTTTCAACCTGCTCCTCTGCATCTGACGGATTTTCTTCCTCCAAAGTATCCTCTGGAACTTCTTCCACTTCTTCTGTAGTCTCACCAATTTCTACAAAATCGTCATCAACCCAGATAGTGTCTGCAGCAGCCATATAAGGCTCTCTGGTATAAAGCTGTAATTCCAGATAATCGCTGTCAATATCCGGGAGTAAAAGAACCGGACCGTCAGAATCCAGCTGATACATGCCCCAGAAACTGGTTTTAAAACTCCATTGAGATTTACCATCTGCTGAATTACTGCGCAGTTCATACTGTACCTGATTTCCTTTACTGTCTGTCCCCATAAGCATCATCTCATTACCTTTATACAGCTTTTCCTCAAGTTCTTCCGGAATTTCTGCCGCAATTATACTTTGCAGTTTATTCATGGAAAAGTCTGTTAATTTCACGGTTCCTTCTTCTGTTTTAATAGAAATATCTTCTAGCTTTTTATGAACTGTCTGTTTCATAAGCTCCGCATGAGGAATAGAAAAATCAAACTCAAATTCTGCAAAATAATCTTCGCCAAGATTTTCATTTTGATAAGCACCAAGTACCAAATGTACTTCCGGATTTTCTCCCAAATCCTCATCAAGGGAAAAGCGGGATTCCAGAACAGCATCATAGACATTTTCATCCAGTCCGGTATTTAGTAAATCCTCATCCGAATACGGCAGATAGTGTCCGCTTTCGTATTCTTCAATTTTCTGTCCATTTATTGTAGTTTTCTGATAATCAATGTCAAGCTGTGTATTGGCAAAGGTCCAGGCATCTTGGACATCATCCGTGCCCTTTTGCCCGGAAGATGTTTTTTCTGCATGCACCTTTGTTAACAGAACCCCATTATCCAGAACCACTTCTTTTAATGTTACAGTAATTCCTTTGTCTTCCTTAGAGGTATTCAACACTTCCGTATAAGATTCAATGCTTTTGGGGAAACCAAGGGTTTCTCCTATGGACAATGTAATATTTTTTATTGAAGCCTGGATATGCGGATTAGAAAAGATAACAGAACCCAAGGTGACAATCACACAGGCAGCTGCTGCTTTGCTCCACCCTTTTGGTCTCCAGTTTTCCTTTTTGTCACTCCATTCCCGCTCTGCTTCCTCTATATATTTCGGATCAATATTACCAAATTCTTTTGAAAAATCAAACTTTTTCATATGCGTCCTCCTTCTTTTTCCAACAGTTTTAACAGCTTTTTCCGGTTTCTGTATAAATTCATTTTCACGCTTCCCGCTGACATATGATGCCTTTTGGAGATTGCAGAAACAGGATCTAAAAACCAGTATCTTCGTACAAAAATATTTCTGTCCTTTGGAGACATTTCTTCCAAAAAACGATTTATGGTTTCCATCAGTTCTTTTTCTGCCAGCTGTTCTTCCACTGTATAAGTTACATTTAGCTGCTCCATTTCATCCATAACATCTGCCATATGAACATCCGGGCGCTTGCCTGCAAACTTTTTTCTTAAACGGTCAATACTAAGATTTCTTGTAATCCGACCGCAAAAGTGTGCCAATACAGGAGGATGCGTAGGAGGAATCTGTGACCATACTGAAAACCAGGTATCATTCAGACATTCCTCGGCATCTTCTCTATTCGCTAATAAATTCCAGGCAATCTTGTAGCAATAGGGATGATACTTAGTACTCAGTTCTATAATTCCATTCTCATCTCTTTTCAAAAACAGATTTATAATTTCATCATCATTCATTTACAGGTTGTCCTCCGGGTTTCTTTAAGATAAAAGTCACTGTCCATAATCTGACCAGCAACAGATAAGGCGCCTTTTTGAATAAAAATATTTCCATTCATATTATATATCGTAAAAAATAGTGGATGGTAACAGAAAAATTTAATTTTTTTCAGTTGAGATCCAAACTACAGTTTTGGTTTTCAGCAGATTACCTTTTTAGGGTAAAAATAAATAATGAAAGCAGCCGATATTCTCATTTTATATATCATGAGATACCGGCTGCAACTGCTGTTATAAAATATTTTCTTGTTCTGTAGTTTTGTACTTCATACTACAGCATTCATTATAATCACGGTCAGAATACGTCCTATAAACTGTCCACAAAACGCATAAAATCTTCTCTTCCTTTTGGTGTGCATTTATAAACTCCGGCATCTTCCAGCACATGTACAAACACCAGTCCTACTTCTTTTTGAAGAATTGCATGAATGTTCTCTGCATTAATATCCGGATATTTTTCCAGCAATTCTTTCACCCAATCCTCATGCTTTGCTATTTTTTCATTTGAAGAAATATCTTTTCCAGATAAAATGTATTCCTCTAAAAGCTCCAGCTCTTCTTTTAATCGGGCCGGAAGAACTGCAAGCCCCATTACCTCGATCAGTCCGATATTTTCCTTTTTAATATGATGGTACTGTGCATGTGGATGATATACACCAAGTGGATGTTCTTTCGTCGTAATATTATTGCGAAGTGTCAGATCCAGCTCGTATACATCTTCCACTTTACGGGCAATTGGGGTTATGGTATTATGTGGTTTTCCGTCCGTATTGGCAAATACAAAGGCTGCTTCATCTGTATAGCCTCTCCATGCCTGCAGCACATGTGTTGCAAGGTCAATTAACCGTTCTGGATTTTTATGACGGATACGGAGCACTGATAACGGCCACTTTACAATTCCCGCTTCCACATCCTCAAATCCAGGAATGGTCACATGCTTTTCAATCGGTGCCTTAGCCATTGCGAAGGTATAATGTCCTCCCTGGAAATGGTCATGGCTTAAAATAGAACCGCCTACAATTGGAAGGTCTGCATTGGAGCCCAGGAAATAATGTGGAAACAGTTTTACAAAATCAAACAGCTTCACAAATGTGTTCCGTTCAATCTTCATGGGGGTGTGACAGGAATTAAACACGATGCAGTGCTCGTTATAATATACATAGGGTGAGTACTGGAATCCCCATGGGCTGTCATTGATCGTAATCGGAATGATCCTGTGATTCTGTCTTGCCGGGTGGTTGACTCTTCCGGCATAGCCTTCATTTTCCGGACAAAGAAGACATTTCGGGTAGCTTCCGGATTTTACATTTCTGGCTGCTGCGATTGCTTTTGGATCCTTTTCCGGTTTTGAAAGGTTGATGGTAATATCAAGTTTTCCATATTCACTGTCTACTGTCCATTTCTGGTCTTTCTTTACCCGGTAACGACGAATATAATTGCTGTCCTGACTCAGTTTATAAAAATAATCCGTCGCTGCTTTTGGATTCTCCCCATATTTTTTCCAGAACGTTGTCTGTACTTCTGCAGGTCGTGGCATGAGGCAATTCATCAGTCTGGTATCAAACAGGTCTTTATAGACAACACTGTCTTCAATCAATCCCCGATCAATTGCCTCTTTTAACAGTTCATCCAGAACCTTCTCAAGTTCAATGTTCTGAAATTCCTGTTCCGGTGCAGTGTAATCATCCTCGTAAAATACATCCAGCAGAAGATTTGTTGTGTAATTTCTCTCACATTCTGGTATCAGTTCCGTCTCGACTCCATACTGTACCAGTTTTGCAATACTCTCACTCAGCATATTTTTATCCTCTCTTTTCTATATGATTTCATTTTGCAGAACAAACTTTTCTCTGTACAGATTCCGGTATTCTCTTGGTGTCATTTTGTAGCGTTCCCTGAAAACCCGGTTAAAAGTCCGCTGACTTTCAAATCCTGCATCCATGGAAATGTCCGTAATGCTTTTGTCAGTACACTCTAAATGAACACAGACATAGTTTAATCTCTGTTCATTTAAATATTGGTTAAAATTTCTATGAAAAGTTCCGGAAAAGACACGCGAAAGTGTAAATTTACTTACTCCCATATCTCTTGCCATCTTTTCCAGGGACATTTCTTCTTTAAAATGTTTTGCAATATAGGAGACCGTCTGATAAATGATATCATTGCTCTCCACACTGCTCTTTTCCTGTAAGTTAAATACCGGGATACTTCTGGCCAAAAGGATCTGCACATAAGCCTGTTCTACAACAAGGTTAGGATTTTGCTCCTTTTTATCGAGCTTCAGGCACCGAATTGCATTTACAATATCCCGGTGGACCTGCGGCTTTTTAATCACAGGATTTTTCGGACAGTATTTCTGCATAACAGAAGCAAATTGTCCGCAAAGTATGGGCTGCGCCCACAGATAGCATGCCTTATTATTCTCTCCTGAAAAGACCTGGCAGTGATGGATCACTTCCGGAAAAAGGACTGCAAAATCACCTTCCTCCATGTGAAAGAGTTCCTGGCCCATTCCAAGCTCCAAGCATCCTTCTGTAAGATAGATGAATTCAACTGAATTGTGCAGATGAGGGGATTCATGTCTGGCAATGCGGGAATGTAAATGCAGGTTTTCTTTTTTCTCTTCATAAACCGGAAACATAATTTCTCTCCTCTGCAAATTTTGTCTGTTTTTTCTTTTCATTTGGCACGTAATCCGCTTTCAGGTGATCTATAATGCACTTGTAAGTTAAGAAAAGAGGTGAACGAAATGAAAAATTTAAAAGCTTATATCTTATATGTGATGAATTTCTACGCAAACTATTATAAAGTTTGCCGCTAATGCCAGAAGAGAATTCCGGTATTCGGCCGGATTTTCTTCTGCATAAACTATCACATCCGCTTTTTATTAGTATAACCAACTAATGAACCCCTGTACATGAACAGGATTCTTTAAAATATAGACAAAATGATACAAAAAAAGATATGCTGCAAAAAATGACTGTATTTCCTGCCTCATATCTTTCCTTAATCCAATGACAGACAGCCCGAAAATATCGGGCTGTCTGCTTTTTAGATGGTATCAATCAGATCACTTCCACTAATGATCTGGCTCCAGCGGTTTTCACGTTTGTCCGCATTTTTCTCAAAGTATGGAAGTCGCGTTTCTTCCAATTCCTCCAGGCATGGGATGCTTCCATCCAGATACTTTTTTGTTCTCCGGATGGTACTGTTAAGTCTGGTGATCACAGCTCCAAGTTTCACATCCATCAGTTCGTAGCCAAATGGCTTTGACTCTGACATCCACAGGTCTTCTCTTAAGACCTTCATTTCTTCTAAATTCTGAATGGTCTCCGGAATTTCTTTTTCGCAGATTTCTTTTAAAGCCAGCAACTGTTTTTTATCATAAGCTGCTTTCATACGGACACCAAGGTCTGCCTTATCTGCCAGCACTGCTGCCAGCTTTTCATAATAGGCAAATAGAGCAGCATATTCCGGGGAATTCTCCTGGCAGATTTCCATCATCTTCTTTAATTTCTTATAGTAGGCACCAGTGTCAACGCCGTTCTTCACCACCTCCTGATCAAAAATCCCTGCCAGGGGATCCTGATACAGAAGATATTTGGATGGATTCTGCGCTTCCTGATTCGCCTTTCCATTTAAGAACAACGAGTCGAAAGCATCCAAAGCCATAAAATCTTTCAGATTTCCACCCACACACTCCTTAAACTCTTCTTCTAATACTTTTTCATTGTATTCCAAATGGAAGCCAAGATGTGCAAACAGTGCCACGCCTGGCCATACCGCATCTACCGGAGTTTCTGCGCCATTATCCATCCATGCGGTACAAAGCACCTCTTTCGTCTGATATCTTTTGCAGGTCTGAAGGGCAGCCTTTGTGCAGGCAAATGTCTTGGAATAATTTGGTGCGATTCCATTCCAGATCCAGGACCCTCCTGCAAAGATCACATCATAGGATAACTGCTTGTGAATATTCAGCATCTTTTCATAGGATTTCTCATCATCATGATAATAATCCCAGTATACCAGACCAAGCCCCTTTTCCGGCTTTTCCCAGGAAGAGCAATCTGCATCAGCAGGTACTTCGTAATATCCGCCGTTTGTATTGGCTGTGATGTACATGTCGCTCCAGATCATAGGCTCCAGGCCAAGCTTCTTGCAGATGGCAAGCACACGTTTGCAATGCTCCCGTATAAGAACAGAACCTTTCTCATAACCGTTTTCTTTTAGGTATTTTCCAAGTCCCAGAAGAACAGCTTCATCCATGCCAAGATGTACCCGGCGTGTAGAAAACGCTTCCTTTACACTCTGAAGGAGCTCCTCAATAAATGTGTAGGTTTCTTCTTTTCCCACAATAAGAACATCCGTGGAATCCTTAATTTCATTTTTACCCGGCCACTTCAGAGCATTATGCAGATGCGCCAGTGTCTGAATGCAGGGAACCAGCTCGATTCCAAACATGGAAGCGTATGCATCCATCTCCTGGATTTCAGCTTTTGTATAGCGTCCGCGGTAGCTGCCGAAATAGGGTTCTCCCGGTACTTCGTAGGTATCTTCTGTATATAGCATCAGTACGTTCATTCCCATTTTGGCAAGTGTCCGAATGACAGATTTTACTTTTTCTACTGTAAACACAGCATTTCTGGAGCAGTCCAGCATAAATCCGTTCCATTCAAAATATACCGTTTCCTGATTTTCATATGTATCTGTATCTAAATGATGCAGCACCTGGTTCAGTCCCCTATAATAATGGGCTGATTCTTTACAAGTAATCTGAACCTGGTTTCCCACCCGTTTTGCAGTGAGCTGTGGATTCTCGTTAAATTCAACCCTTACTTCCAGGTTCTCCGGAATCTGCTTCATCTCTTCCAGTAATGCCTCTGTTCCCGCCTTTAGTTTTTCACATCCCATAACTGAAGGTGCAAACGAAATCTTCATAGCTTTTTTCTCCTTTTGCCGTTACGTTCTAGTAAATCTGCTTTAGTATATACCAGCATGTTTCTTTTTGTCTATGAACATAGCTTTTGGGGTATATCATATCCCTCAATTGAGCCACAAACACTTTTGGAAAATCAGCCATAACAATTAACCACTTTCTATGCTGTTGAACTACTGAGTTGCCATCATTATTATATATTTGTTCTTCAGAGCCTTTACCATGAAGAAATATGTCGTTTTCTGCACCTTTCATTATATAGGAAAATTCCTTCATTTCCTCGAATATTTCTTCCATAGATTCAATTGTCTGGACACGCATTTTTTCATTAGAAAAGACTTTCTTTATTGCATCTACTAATTTTTCCACAGAAAGTGGAAAATTAAGAAGTTTAATCTGTTTCTCAGCTTCTTCTGCAGGTACAAATTTATTTTTCTTAAATTCTTCCAGACACCTAATTAGTGCATTATTATGAATATAAAAAAGAATATATTGAAGTTTTATTATTGCAGCCTTGTAACCAACTCTCCCTTCGAACATGTAGCAAAAAATCTATCGTACCAGATAAGGAATGTTAAAACTGTCCAGATTTTACGACTGTTATCTGCCTTTTTATCTTTATGGTCCTTCAGAAGCTGAAGCAGTTCCTCTGTACGAAAAAATTCTTCTGCCGCTTTTGAGGTAAATAAATCCGTTACCATCTGATACCAGTCATCCTGCCGCAGCCACACACGGATTGGAATGGGAAAACCAAGTTTCTTACGTTCATCGGTTTCCTGTGGAAGAAATTTTGAAACAGCTTTACGGAAAATATATTTGGTTGTACCTGCTGCAATCTTAGTTTCTTTCGGAAGCTTTGCTGCAAAGTCAAAAACTTCTTTATCCAGAAATGGTACCCTGACTTCCAGGGAATGTGCCATACTCATTTTATCTGCTTTCTGCAAAATATCGCCAGGAAGCCAGTAGTTCAAATCTACAGACTGCATTTTTTCCATGTCTTGAAGTGATCCTCTGTTTTCTGCCTCAAGCTCTTCATAAAATGGTCTTAAATATTCCTGCGTGGAAGGTCCTGTTACTTTATTTTTCAAAATCTGCGCTTTCTCTTTTTCACGGTAGATATACGCATTTCCAATGAAACGTTCTTCCACTTTCATTCCCGCGCGGATAAGAAAATCCCGACCTTTCACATCTGGCAGCTTTGCGGCCAGTTTTCTAACAGCACGTCTAAGCCTGAATGGAATCCAGGCAACTTTCTTTAATGCTTCCGGTTCTCTGTAAATATTATATCCACCGAAAAGTTCATCTGCGCCTTCCCCGGAAAGGACTACCTTGACATGCCCTGCGGCCTCTTTGGAAAGAAAATAAAGTGCAACTGCAGAGGCATCCCCAAGGGGTTCATCCATATGATACATCACATCTGGAAGGGCATCCCAGAATTCCTGCTTGGATATGATTTTCACATGGTGTTTCAAACCTGCTTTTTCTGCCACTTTGGCAGCTTTGTTTACTTCACTATATCGATCTCCCTCATCAAATCCCACTGTAAATGCCTGATCTGCACCGGAGGAAGAAGCCAGATAACCGGAATCCACTCCACCTGATAAAAATGCGCCGACTTCCACATCACTTAACATATGATGCTTCACTGAATCCTTTAAAATCTCGGAAAGCTGGCTCCGCAGCTGCGCCATATTCGTCTTATGGTTCCACTGACCTGGTGTAAGCTTTGGTTTGAAATAAGTCTTTATTTCATAGCTTCCGTTTTTATATAAAAGCATATGTCCAGGCATCAGTTTATAAATTCCCTTAAAGAAGGTCTCTTCCAGAGGAGAATATTGAAATGACAAATACTGCTCCAGTGCCTTCTGATTTACTTTCCTTTCATAGCCTGGAAATGCAAGGATACTCTTAATTTCAGAAGCAAATACAAAGTGCCCATCTATTTCGGCATAGTACACAGGCTTAATTCCAAAGAAATCCCTTGCAAGCATCAAAGTCTGCTCTTTTTCATTCCATACTGCAAACCCAAACATTCCCCTGAGTTTATCCAGTGCCTTCTCCCCATACTGCTGAAGGGTATTTACCAGAACTTCCGTATCGGAATGGGTGCAAAAAGAAATGCCGAAAGTCTCAAGTTCTGCCCGCAGTTCTTTATAATCATAGATTTCTCCATTAAAAACAATATGCAGATTTCCATCCGCACTTTCCATAGGCTGCTGCCCATCTTCTAAATCAATAATACTAAGTCTTCGAAAGCCCAGCGTAATCTTCTCCCTGCAAAAGGAGCCCTCACTGTCCGGGCCTCTATGCTCAATGGCTTTCATCATCCTTTCAATTACTGTCTTCTGATCCTGTCTGTAACCTGTAAATCCACAGATCCCGCACATTTCTTCCTCCGTATCCATTTGATGTAGTTTAGACACTGCAACGACTTTTGTTACAGTCCAAAATTTTTTTCCGATATTTTATCATAAAAATATCTGTTTGTTGTAAAATAAAAATGTCTTTCTTATCAAATAATTATATTTCCAAATAGCTTTTATATCTCATATAACATTTTACAAGAAAAGAAACGTTTTCCAGTCTCTTATTTGCTTCCGGAAAACGTTTCTTTTCATTTACTCTTCATAAAGATTTCCGTTCTCATCGGTCCAGGTTCCGTCACCATTATCTGTGTATCCTACACCTTCTGAATCACAGTAATAATAATCTCCGTTTGTAGTCTCTTTTACATTAACGGTGCCGCTGCTGCCCTTGAGTTCATGCTTTTCCAGCTGTGTTCCGAAATTATAGTCTTCGTCATTCCAGGTACGATATGAATTTCCATTGGCATCTGCCCAGTTTCCATCTCCCTGATAACTGTATCGGCTCCCATAAGCATCAGAATAGGTCCCATCTCCGTTATCGTAAAGAACTCTGGATTCTTCATCTCCTCCACCCGGTGCTACAATTGATGCTACACCGGAAGCAGTAGTGAATCCACTGGTATATGGTACGCCTGCTGGCAGATTCTCATAAGATGAAACAGACTCGTTGTTGTCAGAGGTAATTCCATCATCGGTCGTTTCACTTACCTGTCCGCTGTTTTCCATGGCAGGTTCATCGTTTGTTTCCGCATCTGCTTTTTCCTCTTCGTCTACAGAATCCTCTGTATCTGCATTCTCTGTCACTCCTCCTTCGTCCTGTGTTTCAGCAGCTTTCTGCATAGTTACCATTTCAGAAAACGGTGCATAATCCGGTACATTATTTTTCTCTGGATCTGCATTTTTTTCAATACCAGACTTCTCCGTCTCTACTGAAACTGTATCTGTCCCGGCAGAGACATTAAATACCAGATTACCGCCTGCAAGCAGCAGCGTCACAAGAATTCCCGGAAGAATCCCTCTGCGGAGTTTCCGAATGTTCACCATATACAGAATCCGATCTTTAAACACCATTTCGCTGTCATTAAGACTTGCTGTCACATATGGAATCTGATTTTCCATGGCCACTGTCCTGAGAAGAAGCTGTCGATATAATTTATGTTCCTTTTTATTAACTCTGCGAACAACTGCTGTAT
>OHQZ01000685.1_pt1 | contig 12201 bp, 9 predicted proteins | sample 1578281 | NCBI WGS metagenome assembly OHQZ01 (sample SAMEA3879589, study PRJEB24766) | human gut metagenome | biome: human-associated habitat; feature: feces | place: USA | collected 1985/1987
ACAAAGTAACAGATAGATGGAGGAAAAGGAAATGAAGAAAATCAGTTTTAATGGAAACTGGGTGTACCACGAAGGCGGCGGAGGCGCCTTGCAGTCCCTGATGGGCGGCGGACAGGATACGGGAAAGCCGGTGACGCTTCCCCATGATGCCTCTGTGGGAAAGCCCCGCGACAGCCAGGAGGAAAACGGCAGCGGAAACGGGTTTTTTGTGGAGGAGAACTGTAATTACACAAAGGAATTTGTCCTGAAGGAAGAGGATAAGGATAAAAATATCTGGCTGGAGTTTGAAGGCGTTTATCAGAATGCTTTTGTTTACATCAATAATTCCTATGCGGGGAAGTGCCCGTACGGCTATGGTAATTTTTATATTGATGCCACAAGATATGTTAAATTCGGAGAGAAGAATCAGATTAAGGTAATTGTGAAAAACGGCGTGCCGAGCGGACGTTGGTATACGGGCGGCGGCATTTACCGGGATGTGAAGCTGATGATTGCAGACCGTCTCCATCTTGCGCCGGACGGCATCCATCTGGCCTGTGTGGATTTGGAGGAAGGCCTGGCGGTGGTGCGCTCGGAAGCGGTGCTGGAATATACGGGCTGCGGGACAAGAGCGGTTAACGTGCTTGTGCAGCTGCTGGACAGGGAGGGAAATGTTGCCGCGCAGGATTCCATGCCGGTAACTGTGCAGGAGCACACAAAAAATACATACCGCCAGAAGCTTTATGTAAAAAACCCGTCCCTCTGGAATGTGGATGCGCCTTATCTCTACAGCTACCGTATCTGCATAATGGAAGGGGAAAACATGCTGGATGAGGAATGCGGCAGCTTTGGTATAAGGAAGCTGCAGCTGGATACGGCCCATGGCCTGCGGATCAATGGAAAGACAGTAAAGCTCCGGGGCGGCTGTATCCATCATGACAATGGCGTAATTGGCTCCGCTGTTTTTGCCCATGCGGAGGAATTCCGCGTGAAAAAGTTGAAGGAGGCAGGTTACAACGCCATCCGTAGCTCTCATTATCCCATGAACAGAAAGCTTCTGGATGCCTGCGACAGATACGGGATGCTGGTAATGGATGAGTTTTCAGATGTGTGGACTACCACGAAGGTGGATTTTGATTACGGGATGCATATGGCGGAATGGTGGGAGCATGATGTAACCAATCTGGTAAACAAGGATTACAACCATCCCTGCGTTATCATGTACTCCATTGGAAATGAAATCCCGGAAACAGGCAACCGTTTTGATGCGGCCTGGGGTAAAAAGCTGGCGGACAAAATCCGCAGCATGGATGACAGCCGTTATGTGGCCAACAGCGTAAACCTGATGCTGAGCATTATGGATCGGATCGGGGAAATCATGGCAGACACCTCACAGAGCGCGCAGGAAATGGCCGGAACCGGCGGGGCACAGTCGGAAATCAACAGCGCCATGAGCAGCATGGGCGATATGATGAACCGGCTGGTAGCAAGCGAGATCGCAGGAAAAGCTACGGAAGAGGCCTTTGCCCAGGTGGATATCGCGGGCTACAATTATGCGGCCTTCCGTTATGAACAGGATGGACAGCTTTATCCCAACCGTATTATTGCAGGCTCCGAAACCTTCCCCCAGGATTTGGATGTGAACTGGGAGCTGGTGGAAAAGCTTCCTTATGTAATCGGCGATTTCTCCTGGACTGCCTGGGACTATCTGGGGGAAGCGGGAATCGGCAAGATTACCTATGATAAAAATCCTGGCATGAGTTTTTATGCGCCCTATCCCTGTAAAGCGGCATACTGCGGCGATATGAACCTGCTTGGGGACAGGCGTCCGGTTTCCTATTGGCGGGAGATTATCTGGGGCCTTGGAAGCGCGCCCTATCTGGCCGTGCAGCCGCCAAAATATCATGATACAGAGCATCACATGACCAGCTGGAGCATGACCGATGCGGTGCGCAGCTGGAACTGGTCTGGCTGCGAAGGAAAACCCGTTACCGTTGAGGTCTACACGGATGCGGAGGAAGCCGCCTTGTATGTGAACGGCGCATTGCTGGAGCGCAGGGAGGTGGGACTGGAAAAGAAGGCCAGGGTGATGTTTGAGACGGTATATACGCCTGGTGTTCTGGAGACCGTGGTATATAAGGATGGAAAAGAGACTGGCAGAGACCGCATCGAAACGGCAGGCAGTGCGGTCCGGATTATGGCTGCCGCGGATACCCTGCGGATTCCTGCGGACGGCAGCGATATTGCCTATGTGGAAATCAGCATGACGGATGAGGAAGGCAGGCTGAATCCGGAGGCAGGAGAAAGGGTAAGCATATCCGTGGAAGGCCCCGGAACCATTTTGGGCTTCGGAAGCGCGGATCCGGAATCGGAAGAAAATTATTTTGACACATCGGCCCTGCCTTTTGAAGGCAGACTCAGGGCTGCGGTCAGGGGGACGGGTGAAAAAGGGAGTATTACAGTCATATTGAATGCACAAGGGTGTGAGAGAGCTGAGGTACGGCTGGAGGCGGACTGAGTCCGGCTGCAATATCCATCATAAGGAAAGGACGTTTCTTTCACTGCGGAACATAAAAGGGGCGTTCCCTTCCTGGAGCGTGTTTGAAAAATTATTCCTGGCTAAAACATATTGCTGAAAAAGGCTTTCAGACAGAAATCTGAATGGGAACTCTGTCCGGAGGCTTTTTTGATCCATAGCCGCAGGCAATTATACGTGCCCCCTGTTTTTCCCTGTTTTCAGGCATTCGCAACCGGGGACTGCGCAGATGTACAGTCCGTTTTATGGCATGCAACCGCAGCACCTGCTATAGTGAAGCCAGCGGATAACAGAAAGGAGATGTTTTTTAAAGTATCTGAACCTGTACACCCTGGGCAGCACCTTCCCTCAGCTGCTTGTGGAGTAAAAAAATGGCTGTCTTATTTTCTCTTCCTTTTTTTATCGGGACGCCCGTCACTGTGTGTTATACTCTACCTATAAGCGCGGTAGACGGATATCGGATATGCAGCCACAGCCCTTCAGACAGGCGGCTTGCAGACGCCGGAAAATGTTTGAAAAACACTTTAAAACAACTGATTCATGAGGTAAAGCAGGCTGGACTGCGATACCCGGGAGGCGTAAAAATGACAAATGTGGATTTATCTGAAAAGATAGTAAAACTGAGAAAAAATAACAACCTGACCCAGGAACAGCTGGCAGAGCAGCTGAATGTTTCACGGCAGTCCGTTTCCAAATGGGAATCGGGGCAGGCTGCGCCGGATATTGATAAAATTGTGGCTATGGGTGAGATTTTTCATGTGACAACCGATTACCTGCTCAAGCCGTCCGAGTTGGATGAGCTTGCCATGAAGACGGAAATGCTTGAAAAAAGGCAGCGGGAAATTCTGGAAAATGAAGAAAAGAGGAAGGAAAAGCAATACTGCATTTGCGTCTGTGCCAGTATCTACATCATCGCTTTTGCGTTATTTATGCTTATCAGGCAGGTGTCCTGGATCAATGATGTCCTGTGGAATATTTTCCCCGGCGCTACGCTGCCGATCATTTTACTGCTCATTGCCACCGCGGCGGCAATTCTTGTCTGTGTTAGGCGGAAGCAAAGGGGCGGGCGGCTGGAATCATAATAGGAAGCTAATGCGGAAGAAGGTTCGGGAGGGACTACGGCAGCTGCTGCGAAAAGAGTTAACAGATACACAATATCAATATTTTTATAAAAGTCCGTCGAATCCCGGTATCGGAAGCAATATAATAGAAGAACAGAGATGAAAAGTGATATAAAATAACGGTATCGATATGCAGCTGCGGCAGTCCATGTAAAAGAAACGGGCCGCAGCTGCTCACAACGGGAAAAGGAGAGGACAGGGCAGGAATGAAAAATGTAATTTACCAAAGGCCGGCGGGTACGGCCGGAGAATTTGAACTGGAGTGGAATGACGGAGGGCAGCTTGTTTCCCTGGCGCACCCTCAGGATGCGGCGCACATGAACTGGGTGAAGGGGAAGGCTCTCTGGGGAACTGTAAAATCAGAGCTGGATTTGAGCGCAGAGGTGACAGCGGAGTTTACGGAAAGAGGGACGCTGCTGGAAACCTATGCGTTTAAAAATGAGACGGATTTTGATATTTATACGTTGGGAACAGATTTGGGGATCTATGTGACATTTCCTGATTTTTATACGGATGCGCAGATTTGTATGAACAGCTGCTGCAATACACATATCTGGTGCGGGGGAAGCAGCAGTTATATCTGTGCCCTCAGGATGGGCGGCGGGAGCAGGAACCTGGGGCTTGTGCTGACCCAGGGAAGTCTGCAGGGCTACAGTGTGGAACGTGATCTGGAACAAAGAAGCAACGACAGGGGAGATTTTATCCTGCATCCTGAGAACCTGCATCTTCGGCCCGGCGAGTCCTATGTGATTTCCTGGGAGCTTTTCTGGTTTCAGGGGAAGAAGGAATTTGAGGAAATCGCCGGAAGCTTTCCCGGCTTTGTAACCATACATGCGGATCATTTCCTGGTGCTGGGAGAGGAACCCATTTGCTTTCGGGCTTCATTCGGCAGAGGATGGCTGACGGACAGCCCTGGGTGCGTAAAGCGGGCGGAAGCGTTTTCCCCAGAAAAACCGCATATTTTCCGTAACGGCAGGGAAATTCCCTTTGTCTGGGAAAATGGGGAGGCGCTGGTTGAGGACAGGCCCGGAACGCCGGGGGAATACCGTTATGAAATAGTCAGCGGGGGAAAACGTTCCCGCGCCGTATTCCTGGCCTGCTCCGATCTTCGTACCCTTGCGGAAAAACGCTGCCGTTTTATTGCTGAGAAGCAGCAGTGTCATGATGAAAAAAGCCACCTGGACGGCGCTTATCTTATTTATGATACGGAAGAAAAGCAGCAGTATTACAGTCACCGTTATGACCATGACGGCGGACGGGAAAGAGTGGGGATGGGAGCGCTCCTTGCGCTGTATCTGAGGCACTGCCCTGATCCGGAGCTGGAAAAAAGCCTGGATTTCTATATGGAATATGTGACAAGGGAGCTGTTTGACACAGATACCGGCGAGGTTTTCAATGACGTGTGCAGAAATCAGGACTGGAAGCGCCTCTATAACTATCCCTGGATCAGCCTCCTCTGCCTGGAAATGTTCCAATTAAAAAAGGACGCCCGTTTCCTGGAGTGGGCGTACCGCTGCCTGAAAGCATACTATAATGACGGCGGGCACCATTTTTATGCTATCGGCATCCCCATGTATGAGTCTGTCAGCCTGCTTCGTGGGCAGGGCATGGAAAAGGAGGCGCAGGAGCTTCTGGAATGCTTCCGGAAACATGCGGACTATATCATGGAATGCGGGAAAAATTATCCGCCTCATGAGGTAAACTATGAGCAGAGCATCGTTGCGCCCGCAGCGGCTTATCTGTGTGACTTATACCGCCTGACTGGTGAGGAGAAATACGCACAGGCGGCCCGGATACAGCTGGCGGTGCTGGATCTGTTCCAGGGCTTCCAGCCGGATTATCATATGAATGAGGTGGCCATCCGGCACTGGGACGGTTACTGGTTCGGAAAAAGAGAATGCTACGGCGATACCTTCCCCCATTACTGGAGCGCGCTTTCCGGCGTGGCCTACCGGGATACCGAAACGATTGCCGGCTGCCCGTATTATGCCCGAAAAGCGGAAAAGACGTTTAGGGGCGTTTTGAGCATGTTTATGGAAGACGGCAGCGCATCCTGTGCCTGTGTGTATCCCATGAGGATAAATGGCCGTCTGGCGGGCTTCTACGACCCCTGGGCAAATGATCAGGACTGGGGACTTTATTTTATGCTGAAATATGCCGGTTTTTAGATTGCGGTATTATCCGCCGGGCTTTTTACATCGTATCGGGTTTATCAGCAATTTGCCAGGCCTATCAGTATTTTGTCAGGCTTTTCAGCTTAGGCGCTCGCTGCCGATGGTGAATTTATCTAAGAACGGAATACAGTGAAAACGCGGCATATCATAATCCTGGGGATAGATGAAATGTTCCGTTACAATTCAGGCTGGTCTGCGCTTTGGCTGTGCAGACCAGCGCTTCGCGCTGACCGTAAGAAAGTGATTCAGGAATGCCAAAAGTAATCTTAAATTTTTATAAAATCCGGAATGGATATTGCCGTATCCGCAGCCATATGCTAAACTGGCAACAATAAACGAAGCAGCGTTTCCGGCTGCACAAATTTTCAGCCCATGCGGCATCTTAAATTTCATAAGTAACTGACTGATGTTTAACAGTTACTTCCGTATTTTCCAAACTCAATTCCGCCGGATACTGACACCGGCACTAATCTTTAATACAATCCATCTTTTTAACGAAAAAATATTAACTGTTCCTTGATAATTGAATAGACTTTATACTCTTAATATGATATCATTATTTCGAGACAGGAGGGAAGACTTATGGATGAAGAATTAAGATCAATGTTAACTGTAATTATTAAAGAGATTCGATATGTAAAGGATGATGTTCAGGAGCTAAAGGAAGGTGTAAAAGTACTGAAGGAAGACGTAAGCGTCCTGAAGGAGGATGTAAAAGCGCTGAAAGAAGACATAGATGTCCTGAAGGGGGATGTAAAAGTACTGAAGGAAGATGTAGATGTCCTGAAGGAGGATGTAAAAGTACTGAAGGAAGACGTAGATGTCCTGAAAGAGGATGTAAAAGTTCTGAAGGAAGAAGTAAAAGACCTGAAGGAAGATGTAAATATCCTCAAAGTGGATGTAAAAGACCTGAGAGATGACGTAAACAACCTGAATGGAGAAGTTAAAGTCCTCAGGGTTGACGTTAATTTCCTGAAAAAAGAAATAAAAATCGCAAACGGGCGTATCACAGGAGTTGCGCTGATGGTGGAAAACGATACCAATAAAAATATCCGTCTTTTGGCCGAAAACCATATAAACCTCATTGACAAAATGAATGAGTCTATTCGTGCATCCGATAAAACACTGATGTACGAAATAGCAGTCGATACCTTAAAAACAAGGGTAAACAGGCTGGAAAAAGAAATGGATAAAATAAAAAAAGCGAAACGCGTAACCGTATAAGAAATATCATTATCATAAAAGAGTGTAAAGCCTGTTGAGTTATCGCGGCGAACACTCTTTTTTGATTTTAATCGAATAGATGATACCCCATATGTCACCTTCTGTATGAAAAATCCTTCTTCCCTCAAATTATTATGGAAATTTCAGGGTAAAAGCTTTATCATAGAATAGTATGCAATATCCGCATATTCAGTAAAGCTTGAAAGGGGATAGGAAGGAATGAAAAAGGAAACACTTGCGATATGGCAAAAAGGGGAATATCAGTATCCTCTGGCTTTTGGATTCGTGCCGAAGCTGGTGAGCTATATCCATGAAGAAGGGGAACAGGCAAGACCCTGTATGCTGGTAGTGCCGGGAGGCGCTTACTGCGTGGTTTCTCCCACGGAGGGAGAAATTGTGGCGATGGAGTTTTATGAGAAAGGCTATAATGCCTTTGTTTTAACCTATACGACAAATCCGTTGATGCTGGAGCCGCTGAAAGACCAGCCCATGCGGGATCTGTCAAGAGCAATTCGTTTTATCAGAAGCCGGGCGGGAGAATTCTGTATAGATCCGGACAGGCTGGTCATCTGCGGTTTTTCCGCAGGCGGGCATCTTTGTGCCAGTGTATGCGTTCACTTTGCAGATATCAGCGATGAGGTTTATGAAGGAATATCCAACCGGCCGGACGCCGCCATTCTTTCCTATCCGGTGATCACTTCAGGGGATAAGGCGCACCAGGGCTCCATCCAGGCGCTGCTGGGCGCGGATGCCACAGAGGCGGAACTTAAATACATGTCTTTGGAAACACAGGTGACCGAAAATACGCCGCCCTGCTTTCTGTGGCAGACTGCGACGGACGAGGCGGTTCCTGTGGAAAACAGCTATCTGTTCGCTCAGGCTCTTAAAGAAAAGGGCATAACCTTCGCCCATCACGTATTTTCCTGTGGAAAACACGGGCTTTCCCTTGCCAATGAAAAATGGGCGGCAGGAGATTACGGGGAACCTTATACCATGGAGCAGACCCTTGCGATAGCAGAAAATGTAAGGAATGGAAATCTGGAGGTTCCCAAAGAAATGAAAGACAGCTTCCTCTCACAGTTTGACATGAGTGAGGCGGAAAAAGCGGCGGCGGATCAGAAGGAAGCGAACGAAGAGGCTGTAATCTGGCCGGTGCTTGCCCATCAGTGGCTGAAGACAGTGCTTGGCTGATTAAAAACAGGTCAGGCCATCAGGACAAAAAATAATCAGAACAAAAAAAGAATCTGTTTCCCGGAAGCTTTTCCATAAGCCATAAGCCGTAAGCGTTCCGTGATACAGATTCTTTTCCGGTTTTAAGAAAAAATCAGGTCTGAGGGGAGCGGTTCTTATTAAACATAATCAGCGCCTCCCGGCAGGCAAATTCGCCCATTTCATAGTACCCCCTGGTAAAACGGTTCAGACGCTCCAGGCTGACTGCGCGGTTTGCCTTCTTGGGCTGGTCATTTATGAAGGTAATCCCCTCCGTGTAATATTCCGCATCGAATTCCGGCGTGCCCTCTTCCTCATAATAAGGATCAAAAAGAAAGGCGGTATCCCCTTCAATTCCGGTGAGAAGCACGTAATGGCCCACTTCCAGAAAAACATGCAGCAGCACAACGCCGCCTTTTTCCAGGGCAGCATATATTTTATTCCCTTCCGAAATGGTCACCTCTTCGCCGGACAGGAATTCGCAGCGGATGGGAAACGGCTTGACCTGACTGAAATGATTCAGCCAGCTTGCCACGAAATTCATGGCTGCGGCAGAGGTCCCGTGCTTGCAAAGTTCGCCCGCTTCATTATAAGTATCCATACAATAGAGCATAATAAACTTAATGACATCAGGAAAGATTTCTTCCCGGTCAAATAAGTAACGGATGCCATTAATTAAGGAAACAGGACCGCAGTCGTATTCGGAGGACTGATAAATTAAAAAATTTTTCATTTTTATTGTACCTTTATAACAGAGTGTAGTAAAATAAACAAGGTTAAGGAAATGAAAATGCAAATTGATTGTAATATAACCCTATGGACAGGTTTTGTCAAGAAAAGCGGGATAGAAAGGTACAAAAAGTGTTGCAAAGCAGCTCAGCAATCCGTGCAGTTGTACGCAGCTTCCTTTTTGCAGAAATTCTTTCTGGTTATTAAAAGGAAATCCGGCCGTCCGGCACCGGTTTTCCTGCTTTTACAGAACTGTAACTGAAAAAAATACAAATTTCACTTTTTTTGTCCTAAAAATATTGACAATCCGTTACCGTAACGATATAATAAACCAATTTAATTCATATTTGTCAAGTAGGAAAAGTATGGTATATATTATTTTATGCTGGTAAGCATGGAGAGTGAAGGAGGAGAATTATGAGAAAAATCATGAACAGAACAATGAGCCTGCTGCTTGTTGCCATCATGGCTTTTTCCCTGGCAGCCTGCGGCGCATCTTGGGATAACAGCGGCGCCGCGCCTGCCGAAAGCAAAGCGGCGGGGGAAACGGCGGGAGCGCAGACCGGCAGTTCAGGTGAGAAGATTGTGAATGTAGGCGTTACGGATACGCTGGGCAGCCTGAACCCGCTGCAGTTAAACGGCGGTGAGATCAACAAGTACGCCACCGCGCTGATGTTCCTTCCACTGATGGAGCTGGATGCGGATTTGAATTTCCAGGGAATGGTAGCGGATTCCATCACTACCGAGGATAATAAGAACTTTGTGGTTCATATCGACGATGCGGCAAAGTGGTCCGACGGCACGCCGATCACGGCGGAGGATGTGGCTTATACGGCCCTCAGGCTGGCAAGCCCGGTAATTAACAATACCGCAATGATGTATTATGTTTTCGAAGGCGTGGGTGACGATGGTTTTGTGGAAGCGGGCGCCGACAGCGTGGCGGGCATCAATGTAATTGATGAGAAGACCGTGCAGTTTACCACGAAAGAAGCAATGTCACTGACCACCTTCCAGAATTCCTACGCGAGATACCTGCTGACGCTTCCCAAGCATGTCATTGAGAAGTACAGCGAGGAAGAGCTGGCTACGGCGGACTGGTTCAACAAGCCGGATGTAATCAGCGGACCGTTTTTTGTGACGGATTATGATGTGGATCATTATATATCATATAAAGCCAATCCCGATTACTGGAGAGGCGCGCCCAAGCTTGACAAGCTGAATATTAAAATCGTGGACGGAAGCCAGCTGTATGCGGGCCTGCAGTCCGGTGAAATCGATATTACCCAGCATACCATGAGCGTGATTCCTCCCGAGGATTACGCCAGCGTGGAAGCGCTTGACAACGTGGAAGTAATTTACGGCTCTCCCGTAACCAATCAGTCCATGTTCATCCAGACCGGAAACATTCCTGATGTGAGAGTGCGCCAGGCAATGCTTTATGCCATCAACAGAGAACAGATACTGAACGAACTGCTGAACGGCCACGGAGAAGTGGTGGACGGATTTTTATCCAGCGCCAGCCCGTTCTTTGATGACAGCATTACGCCGGTTCCCTATGATCCGGATAAGGCGAAAGCCCTTCTTGCGGATGCCGGGTGGGATGGCTCACAGACACTGCGTTTCTATGTGAATTCCGGGGACAGCACCTTTGTGAACGCGGCAACCGTTATGGTAGCCCAGTGGGCGGCCGTAGGTATCAAGGCGGAGGTTCAGACCGTTGATTTCGCTACGCTGATGTCTGTGGCAGGAACGAGAGATTATGATATTCTGGCCGTACAGTACACCTATGCGCCTGTGGATCCTTATCCGGATGTGGCGTGGCTGCTGGGTGGAGAAGGCAGCTGGACCGGTTACGGCGACGCCCAGGTGGACGAAGCTCTCAGGGCCACACAGCTGACCAGCGATATGGAAGAGACAAAACAGCTTTATTCCACAGTGGATAAAAAAGTACAGGAGGATGTCCCCATGATTTCCGCTTATATTATCAGCGCTCAGGGGGCGGTAAATAAACGGCTTACAGGAGCGGTACCCAGCGTGTACGGATTCTTCAACGACGTGCAGAACTGGGATGTAGCAGAATAATGCCTTTAAGGCGGAATGCAAGTGAGGAAACGATATGTCGCATTTACTTGAGGTAAACGGGCTGACCACTGCTTTTACAGGGGATTACGGAAGAACGGTCAGCGTGGATCATGTTGATTTTTATGTGGACGAGGGCGAAGTGGTCTGTATTGTAGGAGAGTCGGGCTGCGGAAAAAGTGTTACCTCACTGTCTATTATGGGTTTATTAGGAAGGGGCGGAGCTGTCATTGACGGCTCTGTCCTGTTTGATGGTAAGAATCTTCTGGAGATGACGGAAAAGGAGCTGGATGACATCCGGGGAAACCGCATGACCATGATCTTCCAGGATCCGCTCACCTCCTTAAATCCGGTGTTTACAGTGGGAAGCCAGATTACGGAAAGCATCCGCAGGCATCTGCATTTATCCAAAGAAGAGGCCGCAGCCCGGGCGGAGTCCATTCTTGCCAGGGTGGGAATGCCGGATGCGCACGCTGTTATGAAGAAATATCCCCATACCCTGTCAGGCGGGATGCGCCAGCGCGCCATGATCGCCATGGCCCTTTGCTGCAATCCGGCGCTGCTCATTGCGGATGAGCCTACAACCGCCCTGGATGTTACGATACAGGCGCAGATTATGGGGCTGTTAAAGGAACTGCGCAGGGAAATCGGAATGTCCATCATCCTGATCACCCATGACATCGGCCTGGTGGCCAGCATGGCGGACCGGGTGCTGGTGATGTATGCCGGACAGATTATTGAAGAAGCGCCGGTAAGGGAGCTGTTTCATGCGCCGAAGCACCCATATACCAAAGCGCTGCTGGCCACGGTGCCCAGCATTCACGATGGAGAGGACAGACAGTTATTTTCCATCCCTGGAATTGTGCCGGAGAATTACGATGATATTACAGGCTGCCGTTTTGCGGACCGCTGCGAATACCGCAGGCCGGAATGTGACAAACCCCAGAAGGATTACCCTTTTGGTGAAAAACACCGGGCAAAATGTGTAGTCATGAAGGAAAGGGAAGATAAAGATGGCTCAGGACAGAGTGAAACAGATTCCCCTGATAGAAGTGGAAAACATGAAAAAGTATTACCCGATTAAGGGCGGCATCATCACACATACCACTGGCTTTGTTAAAGCCGTGGACGGTGTGACTTTTTCCGTTAT
>OHQZ01000687.1_pt1 | contig 12171 bp, 9 predicted proteins | sample 1578281 | NCBI WGS metagenome assembly OHQZ01 (sample SAMEA3879589, study PRJEB24766) | human gut metagenome | biome: human-associated habitat; feature: feces | place: USA | collected 1985/1987
GAGCACTTTCATTCTCATCTCTTATCTCGGCTCCGGTCTCCTGGGAAACAGTTCCTGTCAGATTATCCACTGCAGGCTCTGCATATACCAGCTGTAAGGGCTCAATAGCAAGTGCAGCTGTTATTAACAAAATCAGCACACGACCTCTCTTCTTCATATAATTCTCCCCTTCCACTTGATACCTCATTATATCGCATTACTTTATTTAATTGTAAAAGCAGTTTTCCATATTATAACAAAATCGAGTATAATTTTCCACTTTTAGAGCGTAGAATGTATAAAATTAACTTTTTCTTAAAGATTAGTTCCAAAAAGCCAGTAAAATCAAGGGTTTTCAGACTATAGGTCTTTTTACTACACCACTTTTACACCATTTTGATTTTCCATCTTTTTCATCTCATCAAATAAAGTCTCATCTGAAACATGACAGTATAAATCCATTGTCATCTGTAATGAGCTGTGACCTAATATTTTTTGAAGTGTTTTAGGATTCATCCCATTTTCTATAGCTCTTGTTGCGAAAGTATGTCTAAATGCATGTGGAGTGAATTTTTTTATACAAATTCCATCAGCTTCCATTTTATTTAGTATCTCGTTTATTGCGTCAATTGCTGACACCTCCTGAAAAGGTTTGCCACTGCTTGTAGGGAATACCAGGTCTTTGAAATCCCAACATTTGCGTTTTTTAATTCTAGTTTCGTTTAATAGCTTTTGACGTATAAGCGCATCAATACATACATTTGTAAGTGGAATTAATCGTTTTCCATTAAATGTTTTCGGATCATGAGCTTCGAAATAGTAGCCATTTTCTCCATGTATATGACACATCGTTCTTCTTACGTACAGTGCTCGTTTTTCGAAATCTATATCACTCCAGTACAGCCCTTTTAGTTCCCCGATGCGCATTCCAGTTTCAAGAGCTACAACGAATAAATTATAGTATCTATGGCCTTTAGCGTATGTAAGGAATAATTTAGTTTCTTCAATTCCAAGAACTCGTCGCTCTTTTGGTGTCTCTTTATCAATTTTAGTTATAAGATCTTTTGCAAAATTCCGCGGTACCAAACCATTTCTTTTCGCTTCCATAAATAAACCATTCAAAACTACTTTGACCCTGACTCTCTGGTGATTGCTTTTCAGTTTATTCAACTCCGATTGCAATATCACAGGGTTTAGCTTCTGTATTTTTTCACGACCGATTCTCTCTTTTATAGATTTATACGCTATATCGTAGGCGCTTAATGTTGTATTTCTACAATTTCCTTTACATGTGGTTATCCAAACCTTATACCATTCGTCTAATGTCATGTTACTTTTTACCAGATTTACTCCATTGTCATCAGCAGTCTGGGCTTTTCGCATTTGGGTTCTGAGATTGTTTAGGTTCTTATCATATAAAGTTTCCCTTTTTCCAAAGCGATTTGTGAATCTAGCTTGATATAAGCCGTCTTGTCTTTGAGTGATACCGATACCCAGTTCTTTTCCTTTTAGTGATTTTCCCATATGTACTCCTTTCCGTAATGGGGAAAATCCAAATTGAACTTACCCCAAATATACCATTTTAAAAGATATTTCGCAATAACCAAGCATCGACTTTATCCCTGTGAGCATATAATCGGTTTCCTATTCGAACAGTAAAACCATTATCAGGATTATGCAACAACTCTCTCGCTTTGGTTTCTCCTATACTCAAATATGCACACAAGTCTTTCACAGTAAGTAACTTCTTTTCTTCTTTATTTTCCATTTTGACTACCTCCATTCTAGTTTTGATAGTACCAACGGAGACCGTCGCCTGCGTACGGAAAATTAAAAGAAAAAGTGAGAGTCATTGCTGACCCTCATCTTTCTCTTCACACACACTGAAACAGAAACCAAATACCAAGAATGCAACCATAAAGAACATTACACCAGCATAGGCTGACCCAAGCATCACCAACACGAACGTAACTATATACGTCATTATGACAGCTTCCAACCACACTAATTCTTTTATAATTTTTTCATTCTTTTTATTCATAATCTAATCCTCCTTCAATAGGTATGTTTTTCTCATAAAGGAGCATGTGCTTTTCGCGAAAAGAAAGAGGCCATGTAAAATATACGCAGCCTCTTTCTTCATTACTTATCAATTATTAATCAGAAAATCTTGCAGAACATCTCTTGTCTCTTTCATTTTCTCGATTCCGTTACCGGTTATCGCATGATTGATGAGATCTAGCATACATCTGAGAATCAACTGGTTTGATTCCTCGATTTTATGTATACGCTTATTATCGTTATCCAGGAGCCGTTCGTGTTTTTCCACCTTATCTCTCAAATCATCAGATGGCTTACGAAGTTCTTTGATAATTTTGTAGACTCCCCAAACAGCCGCGACAAATCCGCAGAGGTAGATGATCTGCTCTGATGTGATTAGAAAACCTGCTTCCGGCATTATTTGTCCCCCTCAATTGTATCTGTGCTTCTCTTACCTTCCACAAATGCCTTGAACGCCTGATGCGCACCTGTAGACGCCAATCCCATAAAAGCTCCCCACACAACCGTTTCCACAGACGGTCCTGATACTACTGCGTTAAGAATGCCTCCGAATACAGCAAGAATGGCTGGAATATCATCATTTGGCACTTTTTTGAAAATGGTTGTGTTCTTGATAATATATCCCACGATTAATGAAGCCGCAAAGATCACCACTACAAAATGATCGGTTAATAATGAAGTTAAAGTTGAAATATCCATGTTTTAGTCCTCCTTTGCTGTTGCCACTTTAGAAATTATTTCATCCTGGATACTGTAAGCAAGTTCCTCAAATTCGTCTCTGTCTTTGCGACACTGGGCTCGATTCGCCTTGCGCATCTCATGGTTTACAGTAGACTGGTTGATATACATGCTCTCTGGATTTGTTTCACTTACAGACGCATTGTATGTTTCTACTGTTATTCCATTTATTATAGACTGACCTGATAAACTAATACTTCTTGATGTTGTTAATGCCATAATGTTAATCCTCCTAGTTTAAGTTAAGTTTTCTTTTGAGTTTTTCGTTTTCTTTTTCTAATTCACTTACTCTTTGATTGAGTTCTTGCATTGACTTCACAACATATGCGAGCATCTGCAAGTTGTTGACAGATTTATAATATGGGTGTCCATCAACTTCTCCGCCACCATCGACAAGGTTAGGATCAAGCTGTTCGAGTTCGTCTGCTATAAAGCCAATCTTGTATTTCTTATGAGAATCTTTTCGCTCGAAAGAATGAATTTTCATTGATTCTATAACTTTGGTGGCATTTTCTACTTCAGTGTCTCTTATGTTACCTTTTAGTCGAATGTCGGAAAGAGCTGTGCTACATACCCTTCCGAGACTAAACCATTTCCACGATCCATCAAGTCTGGTTTGAATCCATATTGATCCAGCGTACGAATCTCCGTGGTAAATAAAAGCTCTATTTCCAGCCACTTGAGCGCCAAGATAAATCCCTACAGCAGTCTTCGAACCTGAACCTCCCACATTGAACCCAACGTAAATGTTTCCGAAATTTCCATCAATTGCCAGTGGAATCATTCCATTGTTAGCTTTATAAAAGCTAAAGAAATTTTCATCACCTGTACCTGTTGCCGCACCAAAGCGCCAGTCTACCGAACCTCTATTGGACTGATACTCATATGTTGTATTTATTATGTTGTTACTCTGAATATATCCACCAATGGACATATTGCCATTGGTGGTTATACCTTTTCCGTTATATGCCCGAATCCAATCGGCATCCGTCATATACCAGCCACCACCATAATCCTCGCTATACCATCCTGTAGTACCGCGCGATCTAAACCAATTAGATGCATATATGGTATTAGTATTCATGTCTACAGTCGCAGTTATTGTTTTTCCCTGAACTTTGCCAGTAATTGTAATGTCGCCGCTGTATAGATTCAGACTACCATACATAGTGATTGTTTTATCAAAGAACTCGAATCCAGCCCCACTTTGTGCACCGGCAGCATTGAGTAATTTTCCAACTCGTACAGAAGTTCCATCGTAATAAAGAACCCTTTCGACATCAGCAGTGTTTTTACATGACAACGAGATTTCTTTTGTAGCGATGATTCTTTTAGCAACAACGTCTGCACTCGTTAATGTCAAACCGCTAATAGTTCCTGTTGCCGTAATGTTTTGCGCAAATAAATCGGCAACATCAATCTTGGCGGCTGTAACAGACAATGCAGCTATTTTCTCTGAGGTTACAGCAGCGGCTCCTATTTTGTCAGCAGTAACTGAATCAGCTGCAAGCTGAGTTGCTGTAACAGTTCCGGCATATAATCGTCCTCCGTTGATATAGGTACGATCATTGTTGTAACACCAGTTGGCTATTCCCATGTCAGCAGAACTTGCAAGGGAATAGGCATCGTTCCAATTACCCCATGTCGTATTATTAATGCCGACTCGCCACAACTCACGATTCTCTATCTTTGCCGTCTGTTTAGGATATCCTCCAGAACTATCTTTCCATGGAACATATGTTGTTAATAAACAATAACTTTCACCAGATAGACCAAGTGAACTAGCCAATTTTAGCTCATTCACTGTTGTCATCGGATAATTCTGTATATACCAGATTGGAGATTGGTTGGTGTTTCTGGTATCTTTAACATCAAGACCATCCCCCTTTGGACCTTGAACACCCTTAACACCCTGAACGCCCTGAGGACCTTGTGGACCAGTTGCTCCCTTTTCACCCTTAACGCCCTGAGGACCTTGCAGACCTTGTGGACCAGTTGCTCCCTTTTCACCCTTAACGCCCTGAGGACCTTGTGGACCTTGTGGACCGGTTGCTCCTCCTGCTCCATCAACGCCCATTCTGGTAGCAACATATCCAACTGAAGTACTCGCATCTGAATATAAAGTGGTCTCTTTTGTCCACAGATACTGTCCTTGCGGAACATTAGGCATCGAAATAGACCATCCTCCTGTAGGGACATCTGTCATATTTGTACCGATTTGATATGTATACGTTTTACCAACTATGGATTTAACATTGTTGACTTTTGTATCTATTTCGCTGATTGCACTTTCGATAGTTTTTTTGCTCTTTCCGAACAAAATGTCTTCAGCACTAATTCTAAGATGAAATTCTCCATTGTCTCCCTTATAGAACTGAATATAATGATTTGTATCGCCTATACCAACTTGTCCGTCGGAACCGAGATAGAATCCTTTTGTCGTATTAAGAGCTGATGTTTTTACCCCAGAATATATAGCACCATTTCCTATATGATTTCCAGCAATATCTGCTCCAAAAGCTACCAAATCAGTCACAGCCACCTTGTCTGCTGTAATACTCTTAGCCTGAATCAAAGTACCATTAAGACTGTTGTAGTCCGTCTGTTCAGAAGTAATGGTAGAACCATTCGTGTTAAGTTTGTAATAAAGTCCATCTTCTCCTTTAATAACTAACTTATCAGCTTTAATAGTATTGCCTTCGATTAAATCTCCTCGAATAGTTACGCCAACCAATTCACCAGTGATGGTTTGATCACCGACCACCACATTCTTAATGAGACCCGACTCAGAATAGAATTTCTCCATAGCTGCTATACCAATGTTGGAGAAATCAATGTTCGCATACTTGATATCAGCGTCTTTTGCGTTTAGTTTTTCTGCCCGCAAGGATTTAATATCGGCATCATTAGCACTCAAATGCTTGTTAATGGCAACGTTATCAGCATTCAGATTCTTAATGTTACCTTCAGCAGCGTTCAATCGTCCCTTAACAGACACGTTATCTGTTTCCAAATTGCCAACCTTAGCATCTGTAGCTTGTAACTTTTCAACAGTCGCATACTTCAGCTCTGCGTCCTTAGCGGTTAACTTCTCGGCATCCAGCTTCTTAATGCTTGCCTCATTGGCATCCAGTCGACCGGTAATCTTTGCGTTATTTGTTTTCAACTCTCCAATATCAGCTTCACTTGCGGACACGCGTCCTTTGATCACAGCATTATCGGCAACTAATTCTTCGATTCGAGCTCGTTCTGCTTCTAAATCTTTGATGGTGGCTTTATCAGCAACCACCCGCTGTACTTCTAAAACCTGTTCCCTTACAACTTCGACATCCCCAGTTCGTGCTGATGGTGAAGAAAGGTTACCGTTGATGGTGGCGGTATGATTCTTCACAAGAACGGTAACACGCTCTCCCTCATTAGCACTTACTGTAGTATCGCAAGGGGTAAGCAAGTCTGAGCCATCCATTTTGACGTATCTCTGTCCTCCATAAATGGCTACTGTTCCATAAACCGTACTTTCAGTTTTTTCTTTATTTTTACCGTTTACTGTCTTCGCAAACTGGGATATGACATCATTAGATAAACTCAATGATTATCACCCCCACAATTTCGATGTGTATACAGCCGTTTCTGTGACCTTGCAGCCAGTCTCACAAGTGATTGACTGTTTGATTACTTTAGCTTTTACATTGTTTATCCCGGCAGCTTTATAATTTAACAGCACACAGTCCCCAAGCCGGATCGGGTAATAACCATGTGAAAAAGTGATTTTGTATTCTACAGTGGAAAGTTTTTGAAGTAGTTTGTTCGCGTACTCTTTGATTTGATAGTTAGTTGGCTCTCCGGAGAATTCCGGGTTAGAATCACGATATATAATCTCTCTGCCACGACTTACGGTTGATGTCGGACTATTCGGATCGTCGTTTATGACTCTTACATAAAAATTCGAATTATTCTTTGAATATACAACCTCCACTACATTTGGAATACCGTACAGGTCATACTCCTCACTGATGTCTGAGTAGAGAATAGAACTGTTACCATCGCTGAACTCAGCTACATGACGTAATGTGGCCGTATCCTGAACTGGTAAGAACAAAACACGGCCTAATTCATCAAGTCCTAATTCAAATTTTGCATTTGCTATTAAATCTGACACAAAAGAGATCCATTTATCGTCAGTATTTGCCACGAAATCGTTATACAACTTTTCGTTGCTTTTTGCCTGAACAACCGGAGCTCTTACATGTTCTCTTATGATCTTGTATGCTTCCTCCATGATATTAGAGCCTTTCGGAAGAAAATAACCAACAGGCGGAGGATTCTCTTTCAATTCAAGTAGTGGAGTATACGATTCCATGCTAACTGTATGAACCATACCGTCGAAGCTTGAAGATGGGGTCTGAATCAAAAATGTCCCAAGTGGGTATTTTTCTCTAACTCCATTTTGAATTGTGATGAGGTAAGCTCGGATGTAACATTCGCCGAGTCTCTCATTGATGTTAAAAGATGCAGACCCTTTTGTTTCGGCATCCGAATCTCTTTCTATGATTGAAGATTTTACAGTGTCGATTTGATCGGCGTCTTTCCATGTACCCGGGTCAACAATATAGTATTCAAAGGACTGCTGCATGGATTTCGTCCAATCCGGCATGTTACATTCCTCCTTCTACTCTTGTAATATCAAACGTGACTGGTATAGTTAGTGCACAATGAGTTCGGCTGAACGATACTTTGACATTAGCCCAATATCCGCTTCCGGACGGCTCTCTCACGTAGACGTCACCAGTCCAAATCATGAGTCTTCTCAAAGCATATAATGTTTCGTTATCATCAGCTGGAATCTCAACTCTCCATGTCGATGATTCCCCAAGTTGCGTTCCATAATAACTCACTTGACGCTTTCTTCCTGCATACTTAACTAAAGTTACATCCGGATCTGCTTTATCTGATACATCAATGTTGTAAGGAATTCTTATTAACGATCCGGACCACGGAGGCGTGTCAACAACATCAGCTTCGTTCGCATCCGACACATCAAACGCTGACCATGCTTCACTCCATTGTATAATAACGCCGGATTCGTTGATTGGATACCCAGGTACATCGTAGTACGAAACAGCCCCAGTTGCAGTCTCTGTGGCTATAATCCTGTATCTTGCGTAGTCCAATGCAGGATGCGGGTCTATAACGTAGTGAGACGCACTATTAGGAAGACCGCTTGCTATCTCAATAAATTCGCCATTGTATTCTCTTCTGTATACGGACAGTAATATGCCGTTTATGAGATTTCCGTCCATATCTTCACAATAGGGTCTTATCTGACAAGTATATCTCTCAGAATCATATCCAATCTCCGCATTAGGTTCAGATATTGTCTCTTCCCAATCAACAGTAAAAGTTTTCGATGCGCTGCAGCTAAGTCCGGAATTCATGGATACTGTGACTGTTGCCGTATAAGTCATGCCATTTTCAAAATCAACATTACCAGCCGAGAATTCAACTATTAATATCGAACTGGAATTGAAATATTTGGAGTATATAGACTCACCGGCAGATATCCGAATCACGTTCCCGACTTGATCGACAGTCTCATAACCATCGTCAGCTGTAATTTCTACATGATAACTAATAGGCTTTTGAGAAGCCGGTCCAGGAGAAGCTTTAAGATAGAACGGAAACGAGGATAATGAAGATATTACTGCTCCATTTTGATTGGTTACAATTAAAGCAACCGTTGGGCGTGCGTATACATTCACTTCACGTAATACAGACCATTCACTGTACGCACCGGTGATGCCGGAAGTCCTTACTCGCCACTTAATAGTTGTACCTTCCGTATATTGCCCTGTATTTACCGAATAAGAACGAGCTTTATCCTGATCGTCTTCTGACGTGTTGTTATAAAATGTTTTTGTTTCGGTAGAACCATTCACCGTCAATTCAAGTTCTGCCATTTTCTCGTAAGAACCATCCTGAGAATTATGAACCCAATAAAGATTCAATGATTCCCCAACCATAGCAGTCGTAGTGGACGACCACGTGGTAGGTGCGGATGGTTCCTTGCCGAGAACAACTGAAGCGTGCATACTCCATCCGGAATTACCAGCACTATTAGTAGCTCTTACTCGGAAATAATATTCCTTACCAGACTCCAAACCAGTGAAAGTAGCATACGTCGCAGTGGACTCGATTGTCTTGCTGCTTACTTGATCTGGATTTGAATCGAAATATGCATCGTTGGTAGTAAACTCGATTTCGTATCCAGTGCAGTTGACAACTTCTACCCAAGTCAGTTCGACAGACGTGGAAGACACTGCTCTGGAAATTATGAAGTGATCCGGAGTGGACGGTGCTGTAACTACTTCACTTGAATAGTCAGAATAATCTCCAAGCTGATCTTTCTTGTTATATCCTGCGCAACATGCTTTGTATGTATGTCCAGGTTCAACAATATATGAAATACTTGCTCCACGATCTTTTATCTCGACGCTTCCGATTTCATTCATGTAATCCCAGTCGTCTCTTTTTATCGCGAACTTGACTCCGACGGCAGACCAATCGTTGTCTAGGTTCGACAAGCTTATATCCAGCTGATTTTTAGTATACTCATTCAGCTTAGCATCTGGAGTAGGCGCTTTATCAGGAACTTTTTCATCAGCCTTTTGAAAAACATATGACTTACTATATGCCTGTTTTCCTGTCCAATACGCCTGTTCTTTGTCATTTACTTTATGGGTTTCGGAAATTGGTGTGACACAAATCTGTACTTTCGTTGCATTTTCCGGAGCTGTCCATACACTTTGTTTCTGTGTTTCAGTCGTATCAGAAGCCCAAAACCATTTCCCCTGACCTGTTCCATATTTCCATATAACCCTATAGCCAGAAGTATGACTCTTATTCCATGTCCAGGTGGCGAACATAGTGCGTTCTGTACCATTCTGAATCTGGATTTTACTTAAAGTCACCATTGAAGTATTCTTTTTGGCATCAGCCACTATTATCGCCTCCCTTCTACTACCACAGCTCGTGTTAATGTCTGAATTGCGTTGCTTACACTACTTGATTCGTCATAAGTAACGCCGTCAATACTATTGTATGTGTTACCCATATTTGAAAGTTTCTTTCCGAGTCTGTTGATTGCAGCCACAACGTCAGAATTTCCATTTTGACCTCTGTTGGACATCATTACATCAACAGCTCTAAGATTAGCGTTCGTTCCAATAGATAAATCAGAGAACATGCTGTCCATACTATTGGATGCCGCTTTCACATTCGTTAAATCCACAACTGGGCTAATCACTGGCTCGGCATCCATACTCATCTCAAAGAGATCTGAAGCTTTGGAGATCACAGATGATAAAGAACTGGTAACATTCTCGCCAAGAGATTCGCCAGCTTCATATACTTTGCTCCCCATAGAATCAACGCCGATGATGAGACCTTCGCCTACCCAGACACCTGACTGTTCTGCCAGTTTAGATGGTGAATGGGATTGCTGTCCAGCACGTTCACCCAGGATTGCTGCTTGCCCCAAACGGTAACCAGCATTGTATACTGCCTGATACTGCGAATTAAGACCATTGATGAGTCCGATTCCGACATAAGAGCCAGATTCATGGAAACTCCCATAGAATCCTCGTATAGAATTCGCCGCATTGCTTACGGCTGAGTTTGCTGCTGATTCGGCATAGCTACTATTTTCTCTGATGCCAGCTGCAAGCTTCAGTATAAGAGCTGTACCAGCTGCTAAAAACACAGAAGCTTTGTGCATAATTTCAGAGTTCATCTTGTCAATCACACCAGATGCCGCTGAAGTGGCTTCACTACTCTTACTGCTTATACCCTTGGAAAGAGACTCGACAATACTATTTCCAGCACTCGTTATGTCTCCAGAAGCAGAGCTGAACGCTTTAGCAACGTTGCTTGTATCTGTCTGACCAAGAGTTGAAACAGCTTTCTTAAAGCTGCTCACTCCACTTGTATCGAGTTCAGAGAGACCTTTAATGAAAGTTGCAAGCCTTGAGGCTACTGTCAATGATCCAGCAATCTGTGTGAAATCCATGGATGCCACTTTTCCTGCATAATCAGATAACGACTGTCCAAGGTCTTCAACTTTGAAGTTCTCAATTCCATCGGATGAGAAGTTGCTGAGACTGGATATGAAGGACTTAATCTTGTAGGCTGAGTTAATTGAGGATGCTACCACAGCGGTATCTACGCCGTTAAGATAGCCATAATATGCTGCGATTCCTTCGGCAACATATCCGATTGTTGTCGGGAAATTATCTAATGTAGCCATTTCACCATCTGTCATGTCTTGTGTGAATGCTTTCAGACTATTCGCGAATGTGATAACGGCATTGGTCTTAGATAAATCGCCTTTACTTGCCGCTTCGTTAAGGCTACCGATAGCATCACCGAATCTTCCAATTCTATCTGCGAATTCGCCAAGATCCACTTTACCATCAAACCACCCCTCTTCAGGAATAGCTTCTTGTAGCTCTATAAGCAAATCACCAATATCTTTTGCTTTCGTTATGGCATCCTCATTTACGGCATTTTCACCACTCACTGTATCAGAAGCTGTTTTAATACTTTCCACGTATTTCTTAACTTCTTCGCCGAATCCATCTAAAGTATTCTTGGTAAGTATATCAAACAAATCGGTAGCGTCCCCTACAGATTTCTGAAGATCCGAGAAAGCCGTACCAATATCCGCGACGGTGCTAAGATTTGTTATTCCAACATCAGATAACTCTGCAACCGCAGTAGCAGCCGTATTAAGGTTCGTAGTATAGGTCGAAATCTGTTCGCCGAAATCACCTAAATCATTTTTGCTTAGCCACGTAACAATACCATCAGTTGGGTCAAGTGTGGATTGTAAATCAGAAAACACAGTTCCGATATCTGCTATTGCTCCAAGGTTCGTGAGTCCTGTATCAGAGATCTGTGCCACAAAAGAAGCGGCCTGATTAAGATTTCGGGCGTACGTACCAATATCCCAGCCAAAATCACCAAGGCTTTTCTCGGAAATCAAAGTCACCAACCCATCTGTCGGCTCAATCGTGTTCTGTAATTTTCCAAACGCCATACCGATATCGGCTATTGTTCCGAGATTTGTAAGTCCTTCATCCGAGATTTCAGCTACTGCCGATGCCGCCTGATTAAGATTTCGGGCGTACGTACCAATATCCCAGCCAAAATCACCTATGTCGTAAGTAGCAATACCGGCTAATATTCCACCAGTCGGTTTGATCGTAGACTGCAGCTCACCAAATAACTGTCCAATGTCTGCAATGGCTTTTAGGTTATCCAAACCGGGATCGGATATACCAGCAACAGCATCTGCCGCGGTATTCATCTGATCTGCGAAATCACCTATCTGAGCAC
>OHQZ01000689.1_pt1 | contig 12159 bp, 10 predicted proteins | sample 1578281 | NCBI WGS metagenome assembly OHQZ01 (sample SAMEA3879589, study PRJEB24766) | human gut metagenome | biome: human-associated habitat; feature: feces | place: USA | collected 1985/1987
AAATTACTCCTTGATAGTCCTATTTTGTTATTTTAATATTGTCCACTGTTAGGTTTCCATCAACTACATACACATTTACTCCCTGCCCAGCCTTTGCATACATACGTGTCGTTAATGCGACTCCGTCAATATATATAACAGCAATCGTATCATCAACAATTACTCTAATATGGTATCTTTGATTTGGTTTTAAATATAATGGTCTTTCTAAACCTTTATCAAAATAGCGGTACCAGGGCTGATTAGGCGTTCGATCAAAATAGATTCGATTTTCGGCAAGATTAGCCTCAAATTTGTAGGCATCTCCCGTCTCCGCATCTTCGCATAGCCGGATACCAAACATTCTGGTATGCTCTGAAAACGCAATGTCCATCTCTATCATGTAAAAATTCTCTGATACATTTGTAATAAAATGCTCTTGAAGTGAGTCCAATGTTTTCATTTCAATCTGACTCGCCGAAAGAGAATCCTCCGTTTTAAACGCCGGCAGCATGCAGTCTGGCAGTTTAACCCCCAAGGTACCGTCAGGACGTTGATATACTTCGTGGCAAACGAACGTTCCACCCCAGTCCCAGCTATTCATGTCGTCCGCTCCAGTCTTCGTTGCTGCCCATCCAAATAGATAGCGATGTTCACCATCCGAGCAAGAGCGTGCTGCATAATATGCTCTGCCATCAAAAGCATCGTCTATCGGCGCACTCCACGGACCATTAAGCGAGTGGCTCATGCGATAGACAGTTTTACTTCTCTCACTATATTCAGTTGTTAATAAATACCACCAGTCACCCATTTTGAAAAGATCTGGCATCTCATGCATACTAAATAAATCTGGTGCCCAAAAATCCCCTTCAAACTTCCACTCATTCAAATTCTTTGAGGTGAACCATACCGTTCTTCCGGTTCTCACCTTTTTCTTATCAATTTTGCGAGCACCTAAAATCATAATATACTGCTGGCTTTCTTCCTCCCATAAAATAAATGGATCTCGCCAGTCATTGCCGTCATACCCTTCTGGTGCAGGTAATACAAACTTCCCGTTTTTTTCCCATTTAAGCAGATCATCGCTCACCGCGCTCATCAATACTTGAGCATCCTTTCCCTGTTCCGCATAATTTCGGTTATAAGCAGTATAAATGGCATGGAACTTTCCTTCCCCTTCAAAAACACTTCCGGCAAAAATGTACTGTTCTGGATCATCCTCACCTTCTTTCGGAATCGCCACCCCCATATCCTCATAATGTATGAAATCTGTAGTGGTAGCCAGTGACCATTCAAAAGGCTCAAATGGTTGCGGATCACGTTTGTCTCTTTGATGAAACACATAAAATTTTCCATCATGGTAAAATGGCATACAATCTCCAAAGTAAGCCCCTTGTGGTTCATAAAACAATTTCATTTTCATAATTCCTCTCTTTCCTTTTCTTAGGCAAACGTTTGCTTTTTTTATTTAGTCTACTTCTGTAGTCCAAATATGTCAATATCCATATTTACATTTTAGCACTTATACACTATTGAAAGCCCCGCAAATTGTTCACTTTGTACACTGCAAAAGAGCTATACCAATTTTGAGTTGGTACAGCCCTTTTGCATAAAATCCTATAAACACATGTAATCATTCTTTCTTAATCTGCAGTTATTGTCCTTGACAAGTATTATTCTATCGGGAATAACCGGAAGTATCAGCGCCCCATAGCTTGTCTATAACTTATAAATTCATGTTGCATAAATTCTATATCTTCATCATCAATAAGATGAGAAAACATCCAAACTTTTCCATGCATCTCGAATCCCCTTTTCTTCAAACTAACGTTCCTTTATTTTTCATGAAATTGCTCAAGATACTCATCAAAGATTTCTCTGTTTATCAAAACAATTCCATCCATTCTGTAAATCGCTCCTGCATCATTTGCTAGTTCCATCAATTTTTTATGTGACAAACTATATACAATTTCAGCTTGTTGATAACGAAGAAATTTTCTTCTAAGTCTGCGTGCTTCTTCTTTTACCTCTGAACGCTTCTGCTGGTTATAATACATATTTTCTGTTTTCAAATCTGTTTCCCCTTTCACCTTTTATTCGACCACAACGAACATTGTTAATGAATAAAAAAATGCCTACGGCATCTCAGCTCCCCCGCCCCTCAATCTTGAGGGGTAAGGGCTTGCTTTCTCTCCTACTTTGTTTCATAATAATCTTATGAATGTGATACAGAAGATGCTCAGAGATTATTATGAAATAATTGAATACGATTTAAAACCAAGACCTGTTGTAATGGAAAACATCGAAAAAGTAATTAACTGTGGCGATCCTTCCTATGGTGGCGCCATGTATATCTGCACACATTGTAAAAATTGGAAATTTGTCCCTTTCCGTTGCCACAGTCGTTTTTGTCCTACCTGTGGCAATAAATATGCCATGGAACGCACTACCAGTATGTCTTTTAAACTCGTGAATGTGAATCATCGACATTGCGTTTTTACCATTGATGAAAATCTCAGGGACTTCTTTCTCAATGACCGGTCTCTGCTCAACTGTCTTTTTCACGCGGTGAACAGTGTCATCTCTCGTATGTTTTTTCAACTGAATAAATCCAAAAACTTTACCCCAGGCTTTATCATGGTTTTACACACTTTCGGCAGAGACCTCAAATGGAATCCTCATATTCACTGTCTCATCTCGGAAGGGGGATTTAGCGATGATGGTTTCTGGCGCCATGTCAAATATTTTAACTACAACTTTCTTCGCAATGCCTTCCGTACCGCTCTACTGAATGAAATGGAGACGATCATTGGTCCTTCGTTTAAAAAGGTGAAATCCAGATGTTACCGTGAACATAAACAAGGATTCTACGTTTATGCAAAACCGAATCTTTGTGACCCTAAGAACGTTATCAAATACATCGGGCGTTATCTTGGCCGTCCTGTCATTGCTACATCCAGAATCGACAACTATGATGGGGATACTGTTACTTTCCATTACAATCGCCATGAGGATAATAAATACATAGAAGAAACTCTTCCTGCCATTGATTTCATCAAAAGATTAATCCGTCATATTCCCGAGAAACACTTCAAAATGATTCGATATGGCGGCTTATATGCCAGACACAGGGAAATCGATAAAACCCTTTTTCGTGCGATTTCTAAAAATAAGCATCGTATTTATCGAAATTTCAATCAATGGAGGACCGCCATCCTGCTCTCCTTTGGCTATGATCCTTTAGAATGTCCCGATTGCAAACACAAAATGGTGTTACTTGAACTTTATTACAAACACAAACGCGTACCTCTCGAAGAACTCTATGAGAAAGTAATGTCCAACTCTCTCGGAAAACGTTCTTCTGCATGATTTCTTTTTTTATATTCTATGCTATAATCCTCTGTAAGGAGGACAAGAACATGAAACCTAATATCGAGGAATTACGCAAAAAATACATGGATCATCCACCGGAAGGATTCACATCTGAGGACATTCGCAATATGAGCGAAGATGAACTTCTGGATATGGATTATTTCCACGCCCGCCCTTGTGCGGGCTATTTTCATTCAGGAATTCGACGAAAGTCGAACTTTCCTATAAAATAAAAAAGCTCCCGTCCTGAATAGGACGAGAGCATTACTCACGTTTATGAACCACCTAAACATACCATCATATGTCTTCCCTGTAACGGGGGAATGCCGACAGGACCTACTTGGATGTTCCTGTGCTTAACACTTGTTATGCACCGGTTTCTTTTCAGCGGCTACAACTCTGGAGTGATATTCAGACATCTGTTTTTTACCTTTTCTATTATAGTAAAAGAACAGTTCTTTCGTCAAGGGGTATTTTACTTCTTTCGCCTGCGCGGATTCTGCCCTGCTCTGTTCTGCTGGCTCGATCTTCTCCGGTGTCTTCTGCGACGTCTCTCCAGTCTTCTTCGATATTGTCTGATCTTCGCGATAAATAACAGTATTAAGACCAAAAATAAAACTGCCAGTCCCACAACGATCAGCCTCTGTTGAAGATTTTTCCCATCCGATGCATCTGCTTTCTTTGTCTTCTTTTCTTGCTTCTTAATCTCAGCTCTATGCTCCTTGAGATATTTCTCACTGAGTTTTGCTCTGGCACTTCCAACAAGATTTCCTTCATAGGTATAAGTAAGCACTGCTTCTCCGGTATGTCCCTCATCAACCGTCATTTCCATCTTAAGATCTGAAAACTTCACACCCTTCGGAACAACTACATATCCACTGTGTTCTCCGCTCTCGTCTTCCAGAATATCTCCTACATCTTCCGAAGTCTCCTGCCCATTCACGTCAATCCGTTCAAAATTATCGAACGCATAATTAAAAAGATTGGTAGTATCCGGGTAATTATTTCCCCCATGTGTTCGAAGCACGACACAGACAAGCTTCATGCTTCCATTATCTGCCATGGTAATAAGTGTCGCCAGTGCATCCGATGTATAGCCGGTCTTTCCGCCTACCGCATACTCATAATATTTCGAACTTGAAGGCTGCAGCATCTTATGCTTTTGTTGAAATACATGCTGCTGACATGTACCTGATGACGGGATCTCATACTGCAATGTCTGTACAATCTTGAAAAACTCCGGATGCTTAAAAAGCTCCTTCCCGATCAATGCCATATCCTTTGCACTGGTGTAATGGTTTTCATCGTGAAGTCCGTTTGCATTTACAAAATTGGAATTGGTTCCGCCAAGCTCTTTACAACGGGCATTCATCTGGTCAATAAACCATTGATAATCGTGACCGGCGTTTGTTCCCACATTTTCCGCCACAGCATAAGCCGCCTCATTTGCCGATGCCAGAAGCGTTGCATACAATGCCTGTTCCAGCGTGATCTCGTCATTTTCCTTCATTCCGATACTGGAGTCTCCGGGCTGAAGGAATGAGACACAGTCATGCGTAAATGTCACTTTATCATCCATCTTGCCGTTTTCCAGCGCCACCAGCGCCGTCAGCACTTTCGTGATGCTTGCCGGATAATGCTGATCATCAATATTTTTCCCGTATAAGATGGCACCGGTTCCTGCCTCCATAATGATTGCCGCTTCTCCGTAAGTTCCCGGTCCCTGTGGCCACCCTTTGATCTCATTCGTTGCCACCGGCATATCATAATATTTCTTTAACTGTGCCGCCTTAAATGCCTGCGCTTCTTCTTCCGTTGCTTCAGCCGGTGGCTGCTCCTCCGGCGTTATCTGCGGGACCGCATAAGCTGTCATGCTCATCCCCATACATAGCAGCATGATCAACAACGCCGCTATCAACCGTTTCCTCATCTTCTTTCCCTCAATCCTTATTTCTATCATTATTCACGAAGCAGCTCTTCTACTTCCTCTTTGGACGGCATAACCGCCAGTGCGCCTTTTCGTGTTGTGATGACCGAAGCTGCTGCATTGGCAAATGTGAGAAGTTCTCTTAAATTCTCCTCGGTCAGATCTTCTAATCCATGTTGGATAATGTAATGTAACATACATCCGCAAAATGTATCGCCGGCTCCGGTTGTTTCAATGGTATTCTTCTGAACAAATCCCGGAACTTCTACGCGCATTCCCTTATAATATGCGCGGCTTCCATCCTTTCCAAGTGTCACACATACGAATGGGATGTTGTATTTTTCAATCAACATCTTCGCACCTTCGTCATAATCTGAAGTTCCACAGAGGAATTCCACCTCATTGTCAGATATCTTCAAAATATCAGTCTTGGAAAGTCCATATTCAATTTCTTTTCTTGCATCTTCCAATGTTTTCCAAAGCGGTGGTCTTAAGTTTGGATCAAAACTTACAAGACATCCAGCCTCTTTTGCTACATCAATCGCATATCTGGTTGCCTCTCTTACCCCTTCGTGTGTGGACGATAATGTTCCAAAATGAAACACTTTTGAATTTCTGATTAAATCTTCCTGTATCTCTTCTTTCGTAAGCATCATATCTGCTCCCGGATTCCGGTAAAATGAGAAATCACGGTCTCCATCCGGGAAGGTATGTACAAACGCAAGTGTTGTATGAATCTCTTCGTCTTCCATCAGATTTCTTGTATCTATACCCACTGATTCTACTGCCTGTCTAAGCTGTCTTCCGAACATATCTTTTCCGACTTTTCCGATAAATGCAGTTGTACCGCCCAGTTTCTGGATCATAGACAGCATATTACATGGTGCTCCTCCAGGATTTGCTTCCATAAGAGGATTCCCCTGTTCACTATTTCCATTTTCTGTAAAGTCAATCAATAATTCTCCAAGTGCAGTCACATCATATTTTCTCTCTGCCATAAGTATTTCCTCCCATTCTGTCTTTTATTTTTCGAATATACTTAACTTTTATTATACCACACCTGTCTGAATATTTGCATGCTATTTTGATTCTTGTCATTAAAAGTTAAGCTCAGATTCCGTCTAAAAAAGGTCAGCTAAGCTTTGATTGCTTTCTCTGACCTCTTCTTCTAATCATTATATTGACTCTTTAATCTCTCAATCTCCCGCTTCATTTCTTCTACCACTTCATCCGGAGAAATAATCTTCACCTGCTCTCCAAGAGAAAATACCCATCCAAGAAACTGCTTACTCACATGAACATCTACATTGATCGTAAAATGTCCTTCATCCGTAGGAATCAAACTGATACCCTTACCAAAGCGGTCGATCATCACACCTGCCAGTTGGTTATCGACCAGTAGTTTTACCGTCTTTTCTTTTCCACGGAACATTCCGAAGCTCTTCTTCGTATAGTCTGCCATGTCCAATTTCTTAAAGTGCTCTTTTCCTTCTCTTTCTTCCTCCGTCATCTGGATATGAAGCATCTTGTCTACACGATAGTGCTTGATCTTCTCCGCCTCAGAGTCATAGCCGACCAGATAATAGTTCTCATCATCCCATGACAGCCCCCACGGACTGATGAAATACCATGCCCCATCATGGCGAAGCTCCATTTCTTTTTTTACATTCCATTGAAAATACTGAAATTGAATCTTTTTATTTTCAGAGATGGCATTATGGATTGCATCTACAGTATAATAAATGCTCTCATTCATCGTCTTAATCCGACCGGATACATAAACCTGCCGCTGCAGCTTCTGCGCCTCATATTTGCTGACCAGTTTTTCCAACTTCTTTATAAGAATATTCGATTTTCTCTCTGTAATAAACTTCGAAGACTGGATGGCATCCACCAGAAGCTTTAATTCCGGAAGTTCAAAAGGTCGGTTAATCACATGGTAGTGATATCCATTTCCGATCTTCTCTCCTTCCACTTCTATTCCCATAATTTCCAAATCCCGTAAATCCGCATAAAGACTTTTCCGATCTGCTGTAATTCCGTATTTTTCTAATTCACCGATAAGCTGTGGCATTGTAATAAAATGCTCTTCATCTGTATGCTCCATCATAATCTGCGCAACTCTATACAGCTTATATTTTTGCTTCGCTCCCTTTGGCATAAGAACTTCTCCTTTTTCTAAGATATACCAATTATACCATAATTAAACTATGTGATAGAAAGAGGATTAGTAATTTTGACGGATGCTCCGTATATATTCTTTATACTGCCGCTTCACATATTCTGGTCCGATAATCCTCATTCCATGGCCAACACCATCTAACTGCTCCATTTATTGTTGTGAAGCCAAAGATCAGCGTAAGTGATCTTTCTTAAAAATTGCTTTTATAATCCCGATAATGTCCGCATTACCAGATCAACATCTTTGTTCTCAAGTTCTTGAATAATGTGCAAATATGTTTTCTGGGTTGTCGTCATACTTGCATGCCCTAAACGTCTGGCCACACTAGCAATCGAAACACCAGCAAATAATAAAAGCGAAGCATGAGTATGTCTGAGTCCATGAATAGAGATTTCCGAGATTCCACATGCTTTACAATGCCGGGTAAGTACATCATTTATCGTAGAATTATAGATTTTTTTGTCTCCAACAAAAATGGGTTTGCCTTCTGGAAGATTTTTTGTTAATTCGGAGAATTTAACTACAATCTGCCAATCAATTTGTATTTTTCTTACCGAAGATTTATTTTTTGTTGGCAGAAATCCACCTTCTCCTTTATAATCCCATGTTTTACTGATAGATAATGTCTGTCTGGCAAAATCAAAATCATCTGGTGTTATCGCTAATGCCTCTGAGAAACGCATCCCTGTCTTTGCAACCAATAAAATAAACCAATCCCAATTTACTTCTGCTTTAATGTCTAAATGGGCAATCAAAGTATGAAGTTCAAACTGATTCAGATATTTTATCTTTTTAACGCTCGGCGTTTTCCCTTTGATAATTGCTTTTCTGGTCGGATCTCGTTCGACCAACCCTTCATCTACCGCATCCAATATAGCACCCTTTAACTGATGATGAAAATCCAACGTGGTCTGTCGTTCATGAACCTTCGCATAATCATTCAACAGTTTCTGATACGCCGTTCTCGTAAGTTCAGACACCTTTAATTCCGGTGCCAGTTTTTCTACCCATTTCTGTGTCATCAGATATTTTGCCATTGTTGCTTCTCTGATGGCACCTTTTTTATATACATCAATCCATTGTTTATAATACTCATAGAATAACTGCGTTTTTTCTATATTCTGCTGCATAAGTTTCCTTCCTTTCTCGAAATCACTTACGCTGATATAAACAGTAAATCATCCGCATTTCTTTTTATGCAGCACTTAATAATGGTTTGATTTCTTCATCCAGTGTTTTTCTTAATTCTGCCATACACTGTGCATAATATTTAAACTTCTGTAACGCCTTTCCTTGTTCAGCTTCTTTATATCTTTGATAATCAATAGTTGCCTTGATTACGCTTTCATTTGGAATTTCACCATTTCGATAATGTAATGCCGCATACATTACATCTTCCTTAGACGCATACCATGTAACACAAAAATCAGAAATCACTTTATCAATACAATCATGCTTCATATTCTCAACAATATTTAAAATAGACTGTCCTTTATATTTATTCTCATCCTGCTCAATTTCATTTATCAATTGGAACATAATTTCTGCTACTTTCGGATTGTCTTTCTGCATCTCTTCTACATATTGTTTTACTTCATCAATTTGTTTCTGTCTTTCTTCTGGAGAAACATCTTCTATGTCTTCGTTCGGTGTTACAATGTTCTGAATCAGATTGATAATATACTCGTAATCAATCTTCGTATTGCTATACGCCATCAATTGGTAATCTACATCTATCGTTTCTTCAGGTGGTTCTTTCCCCGGATCATCTCCTTCACCTTCTGCGATCTTAATTTCCTCCATCACATTCTTATAAACACCTGCATATTTATCATATTCTTCCTCTGTAATTCCGTAATCATCCAACATACTATCTTCGTATTTCGTAAAAGATTTAAGCTGTGCAAATAAACGGTCAAAGATCTGGAACATCTTAACAAATACCTTTTTCTCTTTTAAAGACATTGGTACTACTTCTTCCGGTGTTTCCGCTGACACTCTCAATGCCGCCAGAGCTTTTCTGAATGCTGGTTCAACTTCGTCCCATTCAGCAACTAAAGCTTCTTCTGTGCTTCCGGCAGAATATAATTTTACTGCGTTATCTACACTTTCTTTAAATAATTTTGGTGCCTGAAAAGTAACAATCTGTCCATAGGCTTTATTCTTGTCAAAAATACGATTTGTTCTGGAGAATGCCTGAATTAAATCATGTGGCCCCATCGGCTGTCTATCAATAAAAATAGTAGACATACATGGCGCATCAAATCCCGTTAGCAGACGATCCACTACGATTACAAGATCTAATTGTTCATTCCTGCTCTTATATTTGGGATCTTTTCGTGCTAATCGCTTATTCAAATTTCCATTATATCCCTGAATCTGTGAAAGTTCATATTTGGTACCGAACATCTCATTATAATCATCCAAAGATTTCTTCATTTTCTCCTGATTAACATGTGACCCCTCTTCATTTTCTGTTACCGAATATGTAATTGCAAACTTTGGAAAATCCGGAAGCACCTGTTTGATTTTTTCATCAATTACCAGAGATGTCTCTCCCTTTTTTACTTTAGTTAAAAGTTCATAATATTTCTGAGCCACTTGAATAGAGCTTGTTGTAAGAAGTCCTTCATATGTTTGCCCTTTCCCATTCTGAAATCCCAGCTTATGAAAAGATTTATTCAAGATAATATCTAAGACTCTCAGCATATGAGTTTCGTTATCATAGGCACTGGCACTCGTCTCATCTTCCATATTCTTTGGTCCGTTATGCTCCACCTGAAAACCAAGCACAGCATTATCATGAATTGCATTTTGAATTGTATATTTGTGAAGACGTTTTCCATATAATTCCTCTGTAGTACGAGGCAAATCTCCCATCTGTGGATACGGATTTTCTGCAAATCTCGGTGTTCCTGTAAATCCATACCAGAGTGATCGTCCAAAAAACCTTTCCAGTTCTCGTTTTGTCTTCGGGGTAACAGCTCTATGACATTCATCTACTACAAATGCAATTTTCAAGTTTTTAATTTTACTATAGTCTGTTGTCCCTTCCTGAAGTCTTTTACTGATCAATATCTGCATTTTCTGAATCGTAGTAACAATTACCTGACGATCATCTGATTTTAATTTCTTCTTCAAATCATTTACATTATCAGTTTCGTCTACATCCACCAAATCATTATTCGCATAAGCCTGAAATGCCATTGTCGTCTGTGTATCCAAGTCTTTACGGTCAATCAAGAAAATTGCTTTATCTATAGCAGGAATATCCATAAGCAAGTTTCTTGTTGCTTTATAAGAAGTCAGAGTTTTCCCCGACCCTGTTGTATGCCATACGAAACCAGACTTTGATTTTTTAGACGCCTCTCTAATAGATTCAATTGCATGTATCTGATATGGGCGGAGTAAAATCAACTTTTTTGCATCTTCGTCTAAAACCGTATATCGTGCAATCATCTCATGTGCTTTCGGAATACAAAGAACACTTTTGGCAAAGTCAATATAATCTGATACCGGATTATTCTCTGCATCAACCCACCCACTCATAAATTTAGGATTTAACTCTGTATCACTTGCTGATGCAAAATATTTTGTATCTACACCATTACTAACCACAAACATCTGAACTGCAGAAAAAATCCCAGTGAATTTACCTTCACTAATATATTTTTTAATCTGTCGGAAAGCATCCATGTAAGAATGTTGCCGGTTTTTTAATTCAATATGTATCATCGGAAGTCCATTTATCATAAGCGTAACATCAAATCTTCTGTCTCTGGCTGAAGCATTAACATCATCTGTCTTTAACGCACTGTACTGATTAATAACTTCATACACACTGCTTCCCCCTGCAATATGCTCATGATTCATCACAACCAAATGTAACCTCTCCGTATCTCTCTGAATATGAACCATTACTTTTCCATTTTCCCCAACTAACCATTCACCAGCTTTATAGAAAGAAGAAAACTGCAGTTGATTTTTTACTTGGGCAAACTCAGCATCTGATAAAGGTTCTCCATTTAAACGATCTTTATTATTCTGTTCGAGAATATATTTAAAATTCTTCCAGAGATCCTCCTCCGTTTTTAAGTCTTCACGATAAATCCACTGAGACTCACCATAAACCAATTGATCTATTAATTTTTCTTCTATTATTTTTTCTAATTCTGCCATTTTCTCCCTCTCCTTTCGAATAAATAATGTATTTCAATATGTATTCAGCCCTAATATGCTCCCGCTGGTGAAGAGTGATGAGGTGGTCGACGTTTGAAAAATACAATCCTATTCGTTGTTGTTCCTCTTTTTGGGGAAACAAATTTTCTAACTTTACAAGCTTATTTACTGCTAATCCAGGCTGTGCAGATTGATCTGAATACTGTCCTAAATTCATTGTATCTAACATGTAATACATGAACTTCGTATCATTGTTTTCATCAGCTTTTACAACTACCGCATGTTCAGTAAAATAAGCCTTTCCAACAGAATAATTCATATTTCCACACAAAGCTCCCTGCCGACCAATCAATGCAAATTCACCGTCGTGATTATAGGTCGACGTATACCCTCTTAGACCATTTCCGCCATAGACCGGATAATCTCCTGTTATACCTATCTCATCTGCTTTCAAGGAGTTTCCACTTTTAAATTCTTTAGCCACTTCACCCAACTTACGCTGTTCCCAATCGTTTTTCTA
>OHQZ01000694.1_pt1 | contig 12108 bp, 8 predicted proteins | sample 1578281 | NCBI WGS metagenome assembly OHQZ01 (sample SAMEA3879589, study PRJEB24766) | human gut metagenome | biome: human-associated habitat; feature: feces | place: USA | collected 1985/1987
AAAGAGCACCTGCACTTCCGGAACAGGATATCCTGCCTTCACCTGCTGAGGCTTCCATTCTGCGGACAGCTGCAGCCAGCCGCAGATTTTCTCAGAAGAAAATGGCAGGAAAGGATATAAAAGAACCGCCAGTCCGGCTATCAGCTGTACGCAGTTATACAGAGTATCCGCACATTTCCCGGCATCCGTATTCCTTGTAATCCAGGGCTGGGTGGAATCAAAGTATTTATTTGCCTTCCTTACAAGTTCAAAAATCCCGTCCACCGCATCCTTAAAGCGTCCTTTTTCAATCCTCGCGCCCGTATCGGCGAAAAGCTTCTCCAGTTCCTCCTCCAGCACCGTATCGGGCGTGCCGCAGGGGACAGTTCCGTCCAGGTACTTCCGGATAAATACCAGCGTCCGGTTCACAAAATTGCCGTAGGCCCCAAGGAGCTCCCCGTTGTGGCTGTTGACAAATTCTCTCCAGGAAAAATCGGCGTCCTTTTTCTCCGGTCCGTTTGCCAGCAAATAATAACGCAGGGAATCCGCATCGTACTTATCTATCATATCCTTTATCCAGATGGCATAATTCCGGCTGGTGGAAATCTTGCGCCCTTCCAGCGTCAGATATTCACTGGAAATGATTTCATCAGGAAGATGCCAGCCGCTGCCATTGGCAATCAACAGCGAAGGGAGAATAATCGTATGAAAGGGGATATTATCCTTCCCATGCACATAATAATGCCTGATCTCCGCGTTTTCTCCCGCGGTGCCGGCTTCCGTCTCCGCCTCTGCTTCGCTTCCGCAGCCTCCGTCCAGCCCCCAGAGCCTTTCAAATTCCCCCGGGCAGCCTTTCAGCGCCTCGTGGCTTGTAGATAAATAGCCCAGCACATTTTCCGCCCAGATATATATTTTCTTTCCTTCATAGCCCGCCTTCGGCACATCGATGCCCCATTCCAGATCCCGCGTCAGCGCCCGGTCGCGCAGACCTTCGCCGAGATACCGCCTGGAAAATGCCGCCGCGTTTTTTCTCCAGTTTTCGTGGGTGTCCACCAGCTCCTGCAGTCTGTCCTTCAGCCTGGTAATCGCAATAAACAGATGCCTGCTGCTGCGGAAGGAAACCGCGGAACCGCAGACCGCGCATACCGGCTGCTGCAGGTTTTCCGCCTCCAGCACCGCGCCGCATTCATCACATTGATCCCCCCTGGCGCTTTTCCCGCAGACCGGGCAGAGCCCTTCCACGAAACGATCCGCCAAAAAGGCATGGCAGCATTCACAGTAGGCCTGCGGCACCTCCTTTTCATAAACATAAGGGCTTTCATACAGTTTTTTATGGAACTTACTGACAAAATCCTTATGCGCCGAGGACGAGGTTTTCGTATACAAATCATAGCTAAATCCCAGCTTTCTGAAGCATTGGGAAAATTCCTCATGATATAAGTCACTGATTTCCTCAGGCGTTTTCCCCTCCTGTTTTGCCCGGATGGCCACCGGCGTCCCGTGGCAGTCGCTTCCTGATACAAAACACACCCTATCACCGGCAGCTCTGTGATAACGCGCCAGCACATCCGCCGGCAGCAGCGCTGCTATATGCCCGATATGAAGTGAGCCGTTGGCGTAGGGCCAGGCTCCTCCGATTAAAATATTTTTCATTTAATATCCCTCATTTCCTGAATTTGTTATGATAACGCGGATGCCCGCTCCGCTACAGTCCGGCTTTCCCGGACTGAGGGCAAAAAAAATCCCTCCTCTCCGAAAAAATTTCTTTTTCGGGGACGAGAGCTTCGCTTCGTGTTACCACCCCAAATTCGCCTGAGCCTCACGGCGCAGACCTTATCAACTACGGATGAGAAATGATTCATCGATAGTATATCACGCTAACGGGTGCTTCCGTCGCAGCCTGAACCCACAGGTTTTCGGTGCGCAGCTCCAAGACCATGTTCAGCTGCATTTACTTCATCCATTCTCACCAACCTGGACTCTCTGTAAAAGCGCCTGCCGCCTACTCTTCTCTTCTTCGCCTTTTATATATGAAATTGTGTTTTATTATATACAGGGCGTTTGGGTTTGTCAACTGTTTCTCAGGCAGATGCCTGACGTTGTTTAGCAGCCAGATGCCTGGCACCTTTTTCTCAGGCGGATGCTTGTTTTACAGGCAGGTACACAGACATTTTTTCACACCAATGCACTCATTTTCGCTGTGGTTTGAAACTGCTCATCCATTGAATGGAGTTCCGCCTGACAAGAAAAGCCGCCTGACCGGGCTTTTCCCGGCAGACGGCTTTTCTGCTCCATTTTTTTGAACGTCTTTCTTAACTGCTGAAAATAATTTGCACTGCGCTTTTGCAGCACGTATCGTTCTCCGCATACGACCGCATGGCATCTTACCGCACAACATTTTGCTGCATAACATTTCCTGCATGGTATTTTAAAAACACTTCCACGCATCAGCGTTTCCACGCCCCGCGCATTCTTTCATACGCTTCTTCCAGCAGGCTTCTGGGTGACGCCAGGTTCAGCCGGATATAGCCGCGGCCGGCTTCCCCGAACACGCTTCCCATATATACGGATACGTTGGCCTCCTGCAGGAACCACTGCTCCAGCTCTTCTTCACTCATGCCGGTTTCCCGGTAATCAATCCATAACAGATAGGTGCCCTCTCTGGGCATGATATGAAGCTTGGGGAAATGCTCCGCAAAATAACTGCGGGTATATTTTTCATTTTCATCAATATACTTCTTTACCGCCTCATACCAGTCGTCACATTCCGTATACGCCTTTTCCACGGCGGTAACTGCAAAAATAGTGGGGTTATGCATGCCGATCCTGTCAATGTCGGCAGCGATCCGGCTGCGAAGCTCCTCATTGGGAATTATCATATAGGAAACAATAACGCCCGGGATGTTGAAGGTCTTTGCAGGCGAGGTTGCCAGAATCAGCCTGTCGTTCACATCCGCTGTTACGGAAAGGGTGGACTGGTGCTTCACCCCTTCTGCTGTCAGATCCCCGTGGATTTCATCTGAAAAAAGAACGAGGTTGTGCTTTTTACAGAAATCGGCTGCCTGCGCCAGTTCTTCTCTTGTCCAGGAACGCCCGGTCGGGTTGTGGGGATTGCACATGATCAGCATTTTCGTCCGCTCGTCCACCAGGCTTTCCATATGGTCAAAATCCAGTTCATACCGATCCCCGTTCCTTTTCAGCGGGCTGGAAAGCATCCTTCTGCCGTTTTTGAGGATCGCGCTCTGCAGCGGGCCATAGGCAGGCGTATTCATGATGACGCCGTCGCCCGCTTCCGTATAGGTTTCCACACAGATACTGGAGGCAATATTGATTCTGGGACAGAATACGATCCACTCCCTGGGCACCTCCAGGTCGTACTGCTTCTTATACCAGCGCTGAATGCTTTCAAAAAACTTATCGCTTAAGTCCGTGTAGCCCAGGACGCCCATGTCAAGCACTTCACGCAGCCCGTCAAGGACAGGCGCCGGCGCCTTGAAATCCATATCCGCAACGCCCAGATGAATCATGTCCTTCCGGCCGTATTTTTTATCCATGGTGTCCCATTTCCCACAGTTTGTATTCCTGCGGTCCGTCATAGTGTCAAAATCAAAATGCATTCCCATTGTAAAACCTCCTCCCGGGACAGCGCTTATGCTGCTTTGTCTTCTTTCTGAAGAGCCAGATATTCCTCATAGTAATCGTCACCGGGCTTAATCTTGGCAATACCGAAGCCGGTGAAGCCCCAGATGATTGCAAAAATCACGCCGGTGTAGCACAGGATCGCCCAGGGCAGATAGGAAAGCGTGGGCACGCCCAGTGTTGTTGCCATGTAAACACCTGCTGCCGTCCAGGGAACGATGGGTTCCACAACGGTTGCGGAGTCTTCCAGTGTCCTGGAAAGGTTCTTGGGCTGCAGGCCCTTTTTGATATAGGTCTTGGAGAACATTTCTCCGGGAATCAGGATGGAGAGCTGTCCGTTGCTTGTTACGAAAACTGCGGTAATACAGGAAACGATTGTGGATACAATCAGGCCGCCCGTGCTCTTTACGGACTTCATCAGCTTATTCAGCACGATATCAAGGGAACCTGTAACAGCCAGGGTTCCGGCAAAACCATAAGCACAGAATGCAATCAGAACCGTATTCAGCATGGAAAGCATGCCGCCGCGTTCCAGCAGCCTCGGGATATCAGGAATCAGGGCAGCCGCATCAAAACCGGCTTTGGTAACCATATCAAGGCTGAAGCCGCTGATAGCTGCGGTAAAGCACTGCTGCAGGGAGAAGCCCTGGAAAACCGTGGCGTTAAAGAAAGCAACCACGCTGGAAATCAGCATTACCGGGATGGTAGGCTTCTTGCGGATGGAACCGTACAGTACGATAATCGGAGGCAGGATTACCAGCGGGTTGAAGCGGAACATCCCTTCCAGCGTTGTCAGGATGGTATCCACCTTTTCAGGAGTTGCCACCGCACCGCCGCCTGCCAGCGAAAATCCGGCTATGGTATAAACGATCAGACAGATAATACATCCGGGAATCGTAGTGTAGAACATATGTCCGATATGGTCATACAGCTTGGAGCCTGCTGCAATGGGAGCCAGGTTGGTGGTATCGGAAAGCGGGGACATCTTGTCGCCGAAATACGCACCGGATACAACAGCGCCTGCTACCAGCGGAAGCGGAGCGCCCATACCTGCCGCAACACCCATCAGGGCCACGCCGATGGTTCCCGCAGAACCCCAGGAGGTTCCGGTACACAGGGAAACCACTGCTGTTACCAGAAAAGAAGTAACTGCGATATAACGGGGGCTGATAATTTTCAGTCCGTAATAAACCATCATCGGGATGGTGCCGCCGATCATCCAGGAACCAATCAGGAAGCCTACGATAATCAGGATAAAAATAGCCGGCATCGTTTTGGAAAGCTTTCCTACGATGGAATTCATGATGTCGTCCCAGGTATAACCCAGCGAAACGGCAATCACCGCTGCCACTGCCGCGGATACCAGCATCAGAACCTCAGGGCTTAAGCCCATTACCGCATAGCCTACGCCCAGCAGCAGTATCATTGCCAGAATCGGAAGCACTGCCAGGAAAAAACTCGGTTTCTTTTTTTCTCTTACTTTTTTTTCACTCATGGAAAAATTCCCCTCCTTATGCACAATACACTCCCGCATTGTGCTATTTCACGTTTTGTTACATATCAGCTCTTTAATTTGAACTCTGCATTTCTGCTTTCAGCAGTCCGGACCATAAACTTTTGCTTTACTTCCCAACCGCTGCGATAACCTCAACCTCGCACAGCACATTCTTGGGAAGCGCCTTCACCGCCACACAGGAACGCGCCGGCTTTTCGGTAAAATACCTTCCGTACACCTCGTTAAATGCGGCAAAGTCTCCCATGTCGCTCAGGAAACAGGTCGTCTTGATAACAGCCTCAAAGTCCGTCCCCGCTTCCGCAAGCACTGCTCCCACGTTCTTCATTACCTGCTCCGCCTGAGCCGTAATGTCTCCCTGCACAACCTCTCCGGTAGCCGGGTCCACCGGGATTTGTCCTGAACTGAACAAAAGTTCATTGAATAGGATCGCCTGCGAATAAGGGCCAATAGCTTCCGGAGCATTTTTTGTGTAAATTTTTTTCAGCAATTTCTCCACCTCTTTCTTCGTTTTTACTTGATAACTGCATTATATCAATAAAATATATTTTAGTCAATACACTTTTGTTTATTTATTCTGTATATTTACTAAAAATTATTTCACTAATTTCTTGCACATTTCCCTCCCCTCCATTATAATAGAATCAGAAAACCGCACTGAAATAATTTTCACTAATTAAACCCTTGTGAAATTACATATTATCGTAATTATTTCACTTTTCAAGGTTACAAAGAAAAACTATCCCCCCGAAAGGCACAGGTGACAACTATGGATACTCCTTTTATTGAACTTACCCCAACCGACAGACAGATTCTGAATTCCTACGCCCTCATGCTGGATGGGCTGGGCGCTTATCTGGGCGAAGGCTACGAGCTGGTGCTCCACAGCCTGGAAAGCCTGGATCATTCCGTCATAAAAATAATCAACGGGCATTACACCGGAAGGAAGGAAGGCTCTCCCATTACGGATTTGGCCCTGAAAATGCTGGGGGAACTGGAAAAGGATCCGGGCCGGACGGTTTCTCCCTATTATAATAAGAACAAATCCGGTTCCGTCCTCCGCTCCTGCACCATCCCCATTACAGGGGAGCACGGGCGCATCATCGGCCTGCTCTGCATGAATTTCCACATGGAAATCCCTCTTTCCAATATCCTGCAGACCCTTGCGCCGCCCCAGAGCACGGTTACCGCCGCAGCCGCGCCTGCGGAAACCTTCTCCGACAGCATTGATGATTTGATCCTCTCCTCACTTTCCGAAACGAGGGAGGCCGTTTACAGCGACCCGAACATTTCCTCCGCCAATAAAAATAAGGAAATCGTCCTCCAGCTTTACCAGCGCGGCATTTTCAACCTGAAGGATGCTGTAATCAAGGTGGCCGAACAGCTGAATATTTCAAAAAACACGGTATACATGCACATCAGGAACTTCAAAAACCAGAGCTGAGAAACCTGCGCCGCCAGGCGCGCCCTGAAAGGTAGCTGAAAAAAGGAGGCAGGTCATTTGCTGACCGGCCTCCTTTTCATTCAAATTCTTCCTTGTGCTTCTTAAAAAAATCATAATAGGCCCGGACGTTGGGCAGCTGCGTCCACCGCTTCACATCCACCGGCTCTTCATCCATATCGTAAATCCTGGCATTCCTTACCGCCAGCAGAAACGGCGAATGCGTGGCAATCACGAACTGGCAGCCGAAGAACCGGGCGGAATCCTCAATGAAACGCACCAGCTCCTGCTGCCGCTCCGGGGACAGGCTGTTTTCCGGCTCATCCAGCAGATACAGCCCGTCCTCCTTTATTTTTTCAGAGAAATAAAGAAAGGCGCTTTCCCCGTTGGAATGCTCCCTCGCATTGTCCATCAGGTTATTTCTCACATAACGCGACTGCGTTTTCCGGCGCGCCATGTTGACCTTCTTCAGCCGGTCATAATCCTCCAGGGATTTCATCCGGAAATCAGAGTATTTGGCATCCAGATACTCTTCGAACAGCTCTTCCCGCTTTTCATCAATCCCGTCGTTAATCGCCCTCATATTCAGGATAAAGTCAAAGACGTCATCACTGGTGATAATCCTGCTCTCCTCCGGTATCCCATAATCCGCCGTATAAGAACACATCCGCGTATAGTCTTCAAAGAAATCAGTCCGGTTAAAACGGGTATCCCTGTTAAGCCGCAGCTTTTCCGCGATACAGTTGAGAACCGTCGTCTTCCCCGATCCGTTGCCTCCATAAAGAAAAGTAACCGGCTCAAAATCCAGCATCCGTAGCCGATGCTTTGAAATAATCTGGAAAGGATAATAGGAATCATAACAGGTTCTGGCCTGTGCCATCAGGAAATCATATTCCTCCTCTATGTCCGGGAAGGAAAACTGTGACAGATAAATCATAGCGCGCCTCCTCCTGCCTGTCTTTCTGAGCGTCTTTTAACATCCTGTAATTCACTCGCGGCAGCCGCCAAATATCCATGCAGGCATGGCTGCCTGGCCCGCTGCCCTCGGGAATCAGCAGCCCTGAAGGCACTGCCGGAAGCTTATTTTCAGGATAGTTTTTTTCCGCCCTTTACCGCCGGGGCAATGGAAAGACCCGCGTCATAGCAGGGAATCAGCGTCGCCTGCAGCGCGTGGTAAATATCAGATTTCCCAGGCCATACGGTACCGATCAGCTGATTATTCCGATCCAGCTGATGGAACCAGGATCCGTTCACATGATCCAGCACCTTTTCGTCCAGATACTTCATAAACTGCGCATAATCATCCGCATATTCCTGTTTTCCCGTCACATGGTAAAGCACCGCGGAGGTATTGATGGCTTCCGCAAGCGTCCAGTGCATCCTGTCATGCACCACCGGTTTTCCGCTCCAGTCCGTGGTATACACGATACCGGGCGCGCCGTCCGCATTCCAGGCATCGCTGACAGCACGGCGGAAAAGATTCTCGGACACCTCAATATATTTGGAAGCCGCTTCCTTTTCCTCCGGATATGTAGAAAGCGCCCACTGTGCAATCAGCCTTGCCCATTCAATGCCGTGTCCGGGAGTTGCCCCGTAAGGCTTGAACTGATCATCCGGCTTTTCCTTATTGCATTCCAGATCCGCCACCCATTCCTTTGTAAAATGCTCCGGGATCCTCCATTCATTCCGGGAAGCCCAGCCCACCACATGATCAATGATGCGGCCCGCCCTCACACGGTATTTTTCATCGCCGGTCACATCCGATGCCGCCAGAAATGCCTCCACTGTATGCATATTTGCATTCAGCCCGCGGTAGTCATCCAGTACGGTAAATTCGGTATTCCAGGTATCGCAGGAAAGCCCTTCCTCTTCATTCCAGAAACGCAGGTCATACAGCTTCAGCGCATCCTCAAGCAGCTCCTGCGCCCCCGGCCTTCCGGCAAGGACGGCGGAAGATGCCGCCAGAATCACAAATGCATGGGCGTAGCACTGCTTGTTGGGAAGTATCTCCCCGTCGGAAGTAAGCCCCGCATACCATCCGCCGTTTTTCTCATCATGAAGCTCGCCCTTAAGCCCCTTCAACCCGGCATCCGCCAGAGCTTCGCTTCCGGGATGGCCCAGGAAGCAGCCCAGGCTGTATACATGGACCATACGGCTCGTTATCCAGGTTTCACGGTTCCGGTCCGTCCACGGCGTACCGTCATCCCCCAGGTAATAGGAGCTTCCTCCCGGTGAGGGAAATTTATGTCCGAAGCTAAGCAGTCCTTCCCGGATCTCCTCTAAAAATTTTCTGTTTTCTTCTGTGTCAATCTGATATTTTTTATTGCTTTCCTCCATCTTCTTTTTCCTTTCCTTTTTAATCATCATCGCAGGTTTCGTTCACAGTCCCCAGGGCTGTCCCCCGATCCATCCTATCATTTATTTCCGGCTTATTCAACATAAATATGGGAGAATTTGCACCCCGGATTTTACGGCCTGTGAAATGCTCCTTCGTCTGCTTCCGCCATATTTCAGGCGCAGTGACTTCAGGCACAATGACGACGTTTTTATTAGCGGTCTGTACATTTATTCCCGCGAGCAACGAGCCAAGTAACCATGCTTGCATGGATATTTGGCGACTGCCGCGAGGGTCAAATACCCCGCTGCTCTGCAGCGCTGCAAGTTTGATACCCCGTTGCTTGCAGCGGGGTCTTTGATTTCTACAGAAAGTATTCCCTGTGAGCGCAGAAACACACATTTTTTATCAAAGCAGGATGAAATTGGAAAAATGAGTAGCTTTTAACATCTCAGGTATGGTATATTGATACAGTAAAGTGTTGTAGCGTGTCTTTCCTGATGAGGTAATATATATGCATAAAGGATACGTTTTTTCAAAATACGCATTGGATAAAGATTTAAAGGATATAGGAGGTCTCTGGAGCCGGATAGACTTCAGGGATTATATTATTACGCCTAAAAAGGTCTGGCTGATAAACCGCTGGTTCCAGGCGGGATGTTTTCTTCAGCAGCCTGCAAAGGGAATTAAGAGGCGGAAAAAATATGTGCGTCTCAAAGGCGGAGGCAGAATCGGTCTGACAATTTATGAGCCGGAGAATATCGGCAAGAATGCGCCCTGCCTGGTTTATTATCATGGAGGCGCTTTTGTGCTCAGGGACAGGCCGTCTACACACCGTCTGGCACAGGTTTATACAAGAGAGGTAAGGTGCAAGGTGGTGATAGTGCATTACCGGCTTGGAAAGCCTTATCCTGAGCCTGTGAAGGACTGCTACAGGGCGCTGACCTGGGTGGCGCGCAATGCGGATGCCCTGGGGATAGACAGGGAGAGGATTGCAGTGATTGGAGACAGTGCGGGAGGCGCGCTGGCGGCGGCTGTAACTTTGATTGCCAGGGACAAGAAGGGGCCGTCCATCTGTTTCCAGATGCTGATTAATCCGGTGGCGGATAAGAACATGACCTCCTGGTCCATGCGGCAGTTTGTGGACTCCCCGGGGTGGAATGCGAATCTGAACCGGCAGATGTGGGATCTTTATATGAGAAAAGGGGATTATGGAAGGCCGGAATATGCCGCTCCCATGAGCGCGCCGTCACTGAAAGGACTGCCGCCTGCTTATGTGGAAACACAGGAAATCGACTGCCTCCGGGATGAGGGAAATGCTTATGCGGACAGGCTTGCAGCGGCCGGTGTCCCTGTGGAGCTCAATGAAATCAGGGGAACCTTTAACGGCTATGATGTTTATGACAAAAATAAGCTGGTACAGCTTTCCGTTACCCGGCGCTGCCTGGTGCTGAAGCGTGCCTTTGCTAAGATTCCGCTAATAACCCGCTCATGATACGTTAAGAAAACCGGTAAACCATAGTATCCCTGCCCTGTTTATGCTATTGTGTCAATTAAGAAGATACAACGGTATACAGGAGGAAAAAATTATGTGGGATATCTGGTCTGTTTTATCAATAGTGATTATTGCGGTTGGCGTAATCGGCGGTTTTTATTATGAGAATATCAGGAAATAAGAACAGAACCGGCCTGGAAGGATCGATGTAATACGGATGCAATCATGCATCTGCGTTACATTGGTCCTTATTTTATTTGTACAATCCGGATTCTGTATATACAGGCAGATATTATGCATGTTTTTTCTCGATAATAAGGAAAATATTCTTTCAATTTTTCGCAAAACAATGTAAAATATCAATAAGAATGCCGGCGGTGCGGCGGACGGGAGGAAGAAAGGGATGCAGAACGAATACAGGCTGATTGCGCTGGATATGGATGGAACACTGCTGAATTCCAGGCACGAGATTACGCCCCGGGCAAAACGGGCGATAGAGAAGATTCTGGCGCGGGGAAAACAGGTTGTTTTTTCTACCGGAAGATGTATTGGTGAGATGGAAACCTATCTGGAGGCTTTTCCGGGTATGCGGTATCTGATTTGTGAGAGCGGAGCCTGTGTCTATGATCTGCAGGAGAAAAAAAATATAGCCAGAATACCCATTTCTCCCCGTCTCGTATGCAAAATTATTTCCTGCATTAAGGATGCTGATATCATGGCTTCTTTTTTTATGGGAAACCGTTCCTTTATGGATGCGGCCTATATGGGCAGGCTGGAGGAATTCGGCCTTGGCGGCTTTGACGATGTGTTTGACCGGAGCGTGGTGCGGGTGGCGGCCCTGTTTGATTTTTACCAGGAAAATCCGCTGGAGGTGGAGAAAATCAATCTTTTTTTCAATAACAGAAAGGATCGGGCGGCGGCGCTGGCGAAAATGTCCCGGCTTCCTCTTTCCCTTGCAAGCTCCCTGGCGGGAAATCTGGAAATCAATGACCGGAAGGCGAATAAAGGAGAAGGGCTCAGGATACTGTGCGGGCATCTGGGAATTCCCATGGAGCAGGTAATTGCGGTAGGGGATAACAGCAACGATATCGGGCTGCTGCAGGCCGCCGGCCTGCCGGTGGCCGTGGGGAATGCGATTCCCGGAATCCGGGCGCTGGCCAGGATAGTTGCAGCCGACTGCGATCATGACGGAGCAGCAGCTGTGATGGAAGAATATATGCTGGCTTAAGGCGGGGAAACAGCTGTATCGGAAGGGATAAACAACAGAACAGGAACACAAAAGAGAAGACCGGGCCGTGCGGCGTCATACGCAGAATAAATGACGTTGCCGGGCACAGGGTCTTCTTTTTTATAGGAAGAACGGCCCGATGTCAGTATCCTTCTGTATTTTTATACATTTTCCCGAAACAGAGGCAGTAAAAGGTGTGAAAATAAAATATTGCAGCTATTTGGAATGTCGGCATGTCCGGCTATGCAGGCCGGCGCCTTGCACTGACCATAAGAATGCGGATCGGGAGAGCAAAAATATACCAATGAAGGCGGAGCAGGGGGGGGTGACAGTATCTGTAAAGGAGCTGAGAATCTGCAAAATATATAATAAATGAATTTTTTGTGCGTATTATACAGAAAAAAGTCTGTTTAAAGTCATCATAAATTGTGGAAAAAACTCATAATTATACAAAGTGCATATCAAAATTTAGAAAAAT
>OHQZ01000697.1_pt1 | contig 12083 bp, 8 predicted proteins | sample 1578281 | NCBI WGS metagenome assembly OHQZ01 (sample SAMEA3879589, study PRJEB24766) | human gut metagenome | biome: human-associated habitat; feature: feces | place: USA | collected 1985/1987
CAGCAACATTGTCAGAAAATTCATACAATATAAAAGTAAAATGTAATTATTTAAAGTTTTTTATAAAAATGTATTGACAAAATAAAACTCAGGTGATATTATAAAGACATCCAAAAGAGATACAACAAAATAAAAACAAAAGCATCTCAAAAGGATATTTAACTAAGAAGGCATCGTATCAGTTGCCCGATTAGATTAAAAATAAACGGATAGCAGGAGGGAAAGACCAATGGACAGCGTGATTTCAGTGAATCATCAATATGTTAGTGGTACGGCAAGTGTAAGTTCCTGTGGAGAAGAGACCTTTGCTCAAGGATAGATGATCCGGAATAAAAATAACGAAAGAATTGATCGGAGAGTTGGAAGTCCGGATAGAGATCAGAAAGATTTAACATTTGCAGACATATTGAATATAGATACCACATATAGCAGAATTTCAAAAGATGTGTAAAGAAACATTGAGTAGATTATCATTCGTGCATATCGGGTTTAATATGTGTGGTGGTACCGGAAACAAGGAACGTAAGTGATATGTGATAAGGATACTGTTATGAACTCAAATTTGTTAATTGAAGGAGGGAAGATTTAATAAGCAGGTCTTAATAAATCGACCGCAGATCAAATAACAATGGCAGAGGTCTTACAGGAACAGAATCTAATATTTGCCTCCGATTTAAAAATAAAGAGAATATGAAAAAATTAAATAGATTATAAAAATGCATCTTCAATGTTAATTGAGGGTGCATTTTTTTGACATTGCGAAATGCATATGATAAAATATTGAAAGATATAGTATGTAAAGAAACATAGAAGGAAAGACACTGCCCTGTACAAAACTATTTTTTAATGAGGTGAATGCGGTGGATAAATACGAATATAGAGCGGCGCGTACAGCAGAGCGGCGGCGATCGCAGATGAAATTGACTGGAGGCGCGTGCGCAATGCAGTGATGTTGTCAAACGTCAGTGAAATTTATGAAAAAATCGGAGAATATCAGAAGGGATATGACATTTTGACGCTTGCATATCAGCGGGCGGAAGGAAGCCGTAAGATTATCAGCCGTCTGTGCGGATTGGCTCTTAAGACGGGAAATGTCGATGAGGCGATCGATTTTTACGATGAGTTTATGCAGATCGCGCCGAAAGACCCGAATCAGTACATTTTAAGATATAAGATTCTCCGCGCGCAGAGGGCGCCGATCGAGCAGCAGATCGAAGCTCTTGAAGAATATAAGAAATCCGAATATATTGAAGAGTGGGCATATGAACTGGCGAAGCTGTATCAGGAAGCCGGTATGACATCAGAATGTCTGGAAGAGTGTGACGATTTGATTCTTTGGTTCAGCGAGGGGCAGTATGTCTATAAGGCGATGGAACTGAAGATGCAGTACAAACCACTGACTCCTTCCCAGCAGGAAAAGTACGATAAGCGTTATGCAAGGACGTCCGAGGAGACAGAGGAGATTCCTGATATTTTTTCTTATGCAGAGGCAGATGAATCCGAGCAGGAGCAAGAAGAAAACGGTTTGCCGGGAGCTGAACTTATGGCTGCCGACTCCGAAGTTGCCGATGCTGATTTCGCTGCCGAACAGCAGGTGAACGCACGAGTTCCGAAGGGAATGGAGGAACTTGTTCCGGACATGATGCCGGAAACGATCTCAGAAGGAGTAAGAGAGATCACTTTGCCGAACGACCCGGTGGAAGTAGATACGGAAGCGTGGGAAGCCGACGAGATCAAGGCGTTAGAAGCGGATTCACCGGCGGAGGATGCAGAGGATCATGTTGAACAGGACGAGCAGGTGCCGATAGATGCGGAAGATGCCGGGCAGACAGAAGACGCATATCTGCCGACGGATGTTTCCGAAGCAGAAGGAGTCGATGAGCCGGAGGAGCGCGTACCGGAAGGAATAAAAGGACCGGATGTGCTGGAGACAACCGCAGAGCCGGAAGAAGAAAGGCAGCCTGCTAAAAAGAAACTGGGAGATACGATGCCGTTAGACGTTGCATTGAGAAAACTTCTTCATCCGGAGTTGGAAGAATTGACGGCAGATGATTTCCAAGACGAGACAGCTCCGATGGATTTTAATTTTGAAGATGAAGAAGAGTCGGAATCTGATTTGACGGAAACGGGAGCGATGGACTTTGACTTTGAAGATGAAGAAGAGCCGGAGTTTGATTTAACGGAAACGGGAGCGATGGATTTCGACTTTGAGAATGAAGAAGAGCCGGAGTTTGACTTGACGGAAACGGGAGCGATGGACTTTGACTTTGAAGATGAAGGAGAGCCGGAGTTTGACTTGACGGAAACGGGAGCGATGGACTTTGATTTTGAAGACGAAGAAGAGTCGGAGTTCGATTTGACGGAAACAGGAGCGATGGATTTTGACTTTGAGGATGAAGAGGAGTCGGAATTCGGCAAAGAAAAGGATATGGGAAATACATCCCAGATCAAATTCCGTCCGGTAAGAAAAGATGAGATCGAGGATGAAGAAGATCTTGCGGATCTGGAGCAGGCGATCGGAGAGATTGAGTCGGTTGCAGATATAGACATGGTAAGTCGTTTGAAAGAGGAAAAACGCCGCGCCGCATTACAGGCAGAAGAAGAGGAGAAAGCGGAAGAAGCCGCAAGAGCAGAAAAGGCGGCACAAGCAGAAGAAGCCGCAAGAGCGGAAGAGGCGGCACAAGCAGAAGAAGCCGCACAAGCGGAGGAGGCAGCGCAAGCGGAAGCGGCCGCTGAAATAAAAGAGGACGATCAGATTACAGGTCAGATCAGTTTGGAAGATATCCTTTCGGGATTTGAAGAAAATGCAGGAGAGGATGAGCCGGTTGAAGAGGGGACGGATGCAGAAGGAGCATCCGAATCGGAACAAGAAGAAGTTATAGATTCAGCAGGGGATACAGCAAAAGGGGATACTATGGAGACGAATAAGAAAACAACACCGATTTTACCGCCGGATATTCAACGTATGATTGATGAAATTGAGGGAATTATCCCGCCGGAAGAAGAAAAGAAAGAACCTACAGGAGTATATCTTAAGAGAAAAGAAGAACCAAGCGAAAACATGGGTCAGGTTGCGGAGGATCTTAGAATCGACGATGATTTTGATGATGACTTTGACGAAGATTTCGACGAGGAGTTCGAGGAAGATTTGGATGACGATTACTTTGAAGAAGACTACTATGAGGAAGCAGACGAAGTGATCGAAGAGCCGGAAGAAGATTACTATGAAGAATCAGAAGAAGTGATCGAAGAACCGGAGGAAGATTACTATGAAGAATCAGAGGAAGTGATCGAAGAACCGGAAGAAGATTACTATGAAGAGTCAGAAGAAGTGATTGAAGAACCGGAAGAAGATTACTACGAAGAAGCGGATGAAGTGATCGAAGAGGCGGAAGGAAACGCAGATGACGAGTATTTCTTCGGGGAAGATGACGCGGAAGAGATTCAGGACATTGAGGATGAGTTCACAGTAAATCCTGATTATTCGGGAGAGGATGACGACAGAGAGATTCCTGATGATGACGAGCCGATCGACATTATGTCGGCGACGACACCGCTTAGCCGTAAAGAGACTGCGAAGCTGATTGCGACAGGTAAGACTGCGCCGCTTCCGCTCGATGAGATCTCGGATGCATTGTCAATGGATACCGGTTTTGTCGTACATGGAAGATATGACCTTGAGATGCAAAGCGGTATCGGAACGAGAGCCGGACTTACAGAGGAACAGAAGAAACTGTTTTCTTACTTTGTTCCGGTGCGCGGAATGAGCGAACAGCTTGTCGATGTGCTTGAGCAGGATAAGAACTGTACGAACAGAAAAGGGACTTCGAGAACGGGCAACTTGCTTATCATTGGAAATAAAGGCAACGGAAAAACGGTTCTTGCCGTTGACGTCGTGAAAGCGATCCAGAAGCAAAGAGACATCCGTCAGGGCAAGGTCGCGATCGTGACAGGAGATTCTCTGAATAAGAAGAAGATCAGCGATATTGTCGAAAAACTTTACGGCGGCGCTCTGATCATTGAGAAAGCGTCCAAAATGAATGAAAAGACAGTTGCGCGTCTTAATAAAGCGATGGAGCAGGATACAGGCGAGATGCTGATCGTCTTGGAAGAGCAGAGAAAGCCGCTTGACAGACTGTTGTCATCGAACAGAGAATTCAGGAAAAAATTCACATCAAGACTGGAAGTGCCGATTTTCATCAACGATGAGCTTGTTACGTTCGGTCAGACGTATGCGAAAGAAAACGGATATCACATTGACGAGATGGGAATTCTTGCGCTGTATAGTAAAATTGATTCTCTGCAGAGGGAAGATCATTTTGTGACGGTTGCGGAAGTGAAAGAAGTTATGGATGACGCGATCCGTCATTCTCAGAAGGCGTCCGCGAAGAAATTGATGCGGAAAGTTTTTGGAAGAAATACAGACGAGTCAGACCGTATTATTCTTTCTGAAAAAGATTTTAATATATAAAGAAGCACGATAATAGACTATAATTTAAAATGTGTGCATAAATAGACAAAATACAAGAGAAACGGGCGGGAAAGAGCTGTCTGTTTCTCTTTATTTTTTGGACGGAATCAAGTATAATGAAACTATCACGGAAGCGGGCAGAAACGCTTCGATATTTTATTATGAGGAAACGGCGAGGTGGGCTTTTATGGCAAGGAGAAAAGGTGCGGGCAGAAACGCGGCAAAAAGTGCAGGCAAAGGCATCGTGAATCATGCAGCCGGCGGTATGGCGGGCAGTGCGGTGAAAAAGGCGTCAGGCGGCGCAAGCCGGAACAGGGCGAACAGTCCGGCGAAAAACACTGCGGCGGATGCGGCAAGTATGAAAGCGAATGAACATGCCTATGAGATAGGAGAATTGGATCATTACCTGTTTGGTCAGGGAAACCATTACGAGATCTATAAAAAATTAGGCGCACATAAAGTAGTGAACGACAAAACGGAGGGCGTTTATTTCGCGGTATGGGCGCCGAATGCGAAGAATGTGTCTGTAGTCGGGGAATTTAATGACTGGAATTTGGAAAGAGACAGAATGGAGCGTCAGGAGCCTCTAGGTATTTATGTGAAGTTTGTACCGGAAGCGAAAGAAGGACAGCTTTATAAGTTCTGTATTGAGACGCAGAAAGGCGAGCTTCTTTATAAGGCGGATCCGTTTGCAAATTATGCGGAGCTTCGTCCGGGAACGGCGTCTCGTATTACGGATCTTTCCCGTATAAGATGGACGGATGACGCATGGATGAAAGCGCGGAAGACATGGAATCATAAGAAGAATCCGATGTCGATCTATGAAGTTCATATGGGTTCGTGGATGCGTCACCCGGGAAGGGAAGATGAAGGATTCTACACATACAGAGAGTTCGCCGAGGCGATCGTAAAATATGTAAAAGAGATGGGATACACTCATGTAGAACTGATGGGCATTGCAGAGCATCCGTTTGACGGTTCGTGGGGATATCAGGTTACGGGATATTATGCGCCGACTTCAAGATACGGAAGTCCTGAAGATTTTGCATATCTGGTTGACCTTCTGCATAAAAACAATATAGGAGTGATTCTTGACTGGGTTCCGGCGCATTTTCCGAAAGATGCTCACGGGCTTGCTGATTTTGACGGAACTCCGACATTCGAGTATGCAGATCCCAGACTCGGAGAACATCCGGATTGGGGAACGAAAGTATTTGATTACGGAAAAGCGGAAGTGCGCAACTTCCTGATTGCAAACGCATTATTCTGGATCGAACATTTCCATGTGGACGGGCTCCGTGTGGATGCTGTTGCGTCGATGCTCTATCTTGATTACGGAAAACAGGACGGACAGTGGGTCGCGAACAAATACGGAGGCAACGAGAATCTTGAGGCGATCGATTTCTTTAAACATTTGAATTCGGTTGTTCTGGGACGGAACAAAGGCGCTGTGATGATCGCGGAAGAATCGACGGCATGGCCGAAGGTGACAGGATCGCCCGAAGACGACGGCCTTGGTTTCAGCCTGAAATGGAATATGGGATGGATGCACGATTTTACGGAGTACATGAAACTTGATCCGTATTTCCGTAAAAATGCACATCATATGATGACGTTTGCGATGCAGTATGCATACAGTGAAAATTATATTCTTGTGTTGTCGCATGACGAAGTTGTTCATCTGAAGTGTTCGATGATCAATAAAATGCCGGGACTTGGGTTCGATAAATTTGCCAACCTAAAAGCAGGCTATGCGTTTATGATGGGCCATCCGGGAAAGAAACTTCTGTTCATGGGTCAGGAATTTGCACAGCTTAGAGAATGGAGCGAAAAGAGAGAGATCGATTGGTTCCTGCTCGCCGAACCTGAGCACAGAGATATTCAGAACTGGTATCGGGATCTGCTTCATTTGTATAAAAACAATAAAGCTCTTTATGAAATGGACAATGATCCGGCGGGATTTGAGTGGATCAATGCGGATGATATTTTCAGAAGTATTTACAGCTTTGTAAGACATTCCAAGAATAAAGAAAAGAATTTGCTTTTCGTCTGCAACTTTACTCCTGTGGAAAGAGAAGATTACAGAGTCGGCGTTCCGACGAGGAAAACGCTGAAGCTTGTTTTGAACAGTGATGAGGAAAAGTACGGAGGAAAAGGGGAAAAACGTCCGCTTACTTACAAACCGGTGAAAAAGGAATGCGACGGTCAGGCGTATTCGATCGCATACCCGCTTCCGGCCTATGGTGTGGCAGTGTTTGAGTATTAAGATGTCAGGCAGCTTCTGACTTGAAACCGGAACCCCATTGGATTTAACCGGTGGGCGGTTCACTATTATATAAAAGGTAAAAAATGCAGAGCAAACTGCCGCAAAGTAGATGGGGGATTTTTTGAAATAGCCTGTCTGTTTTGCGGCGGTTTTGTTTTTACCGGCAAAGTGAGGAGGAACAGCAGATGAAAAATTATTCGGAAGATCCGAACAGACAGTATCATATACAAACTGCAAAAGGGGAAATCGGGAAGTACGTCATTATGCCCGGAGATCCGAAAAGATGTGTGAAGATCGCGCAATATTTAGATAACCCGGTGTTGATTGCAGATAACAGAGAGTATGTGACATATACAGGAACGCTCGATCAAGTGAAGGTAAGCGTTACATCTACGGGAATAGGAGGACCGTCGGCAGCTATTGCAATGGAAGAACTTTGTAGGTGCGGTGCGGATACGTTTATCAGGATCGGAACTTGCGGCGGAATGCAGACAGATGTGAAAAGCGGAGATATCGTTGTGTCAACAGGGGCAATCAGGATGGAAGGAACGAGCAGGGAGTATGCGCCGATCGAATTTCCGGCAGTGCCCGATCTGACAGTGACGAATGCGCTTGTGAAAGCTGTTAAATCAAAAGGATATCCGTTCCATACGGGAGTTGTACAGTGCAAAGATTCGTTTTACGGTCAGCATGAACCGGAGAGAAAGCCGGTAGGCTACGATCTGCTTCATAAGTGGGAGGCGTGGAAACAACTCGGCTGTCTTGCCTCGGAAATGGAATCGGCGGCTCTGTTTGTTGTGGCGAGCAGCCTTGGGGTGCGGGTCGGCTCGTGTTTTCTTGTGATCGCGAATCAGGAACGTGAGAAAGCAGGACTTGAGAACCCGGTAGTGCACGATACGGACATGGCGATCCGGGTGGCAGTGGACGCGATCCGCAGATTGATTTCCGAAGAACGGAAAAAAGAGTAGAATGCATATAAAGAAAATGACAACGAGAAGAAAAGAGCGGGAGAAAAGAAAAACGGAAAAATGAATGGGGGAGATAAGCGGGAAAAATAAATGAAAGAAAATAAACGCGAGAAAAGAAATGAGGGGAAAAAGCGGGAAAAATAAGTGAAAGAAAATAAATGCGGAAAATAAAGAGAGGAAATAAACGGTCAAATGAAGGATATGAATGAAAAAGAAATTTTACGGCATGTGGATCACACATTGCTGTCGCAGGAAGCTGTGTGGGATGAGATTCGTCAGGTATGTGATGATGCGGTGAAATATGATACGGCGTCAGTCTGTATTCCTCCAAGTTATGTGAAGCAAGCGGCGGAATATGTAGGCGGAAGAGTTCCGATTTGTACTGTGATCGGTTTTCCGAACGGTTACGAGACGACTGCCGTAAAGGAATTTGAGACAAAAGATGCGATCGCAAACGGAGCGGATGAGATCGATATGGTTATCAATATCGGATGGCTGAAAGACAGAAAATACGATCAGATCGAAGAAGAAATCCGCATTCTGAAAAATGCGTGCGGCAGTAAAGTTCTTAAAGTGATCATAGAAACATGTCTTTTGACAGATGAAGAAAAAGTGAAAATGTGTGAGATCGTCACTCGTTCGGGAGCGGATTATATTAAAACGTCCACAGGTTTTTCAAAAGCAGGCGCGACTTTTGACGATATCAGCCTGTTTGCGGATCATGTCGGCGGTAACGTGAAGATGAAAGCGGCGGGCGGCATTTCCTCGATGGAAGACGCGGAAAAGTTTCTGGAGCTTGGGGCAGACAGACTCGGAACGAGCCGCATTGTAAAAATCGTGAAAACGGAAGAAGAAAACCCGGCGGAAGGAACTTGTGAAATGGAATTATCGCAGGGAATGATCGCAAAGTTAATTGAGACAGCGACTGCACAACTGGCGTATTCATACAGTCCCTACTCGGGATTTAAAGTAGGCGCAGCTCTTTTGGCTGAAAGCGGCAGGATCTATACCGGATGCAATATAGAAAATTCTGCATTTTCACCGACAAATTGTGCGGAGAGAACTGCGTTTTTTAAGGCGGTGAGCGAAGGAGAAAGGAAGTTTCGCGCAATTTGCATCATCGGTGGAAAAGATATTTCAGAAACAGTATGTACGCCTCCTTGCGGAGTGTGCCGTCAGGTTATGGCAGAATTTTGCGATCCGAAGAAGTTCAAGGTGATATTGGCATCAGGCAGGGAAAAGTATAGAATCCTTCGGTTGGAAGAACTTTTGCCGTTTGGGTTTGGGTCGGAGTATCTGTAGGAACGATTGACAAGAAAAAGAAAACATGACATAATAAATTAACCAAAAGGTTAATGTGAGGGTGATGTATTGAGTGGAAATAACATATGCGAATGGAAAAGTTGAAAAATACTTTAAAGATTATAAAAAGATGCAAAAGAAACTGCCTTTTGAGTGGGTGAAAACAATAAAAAAGCATATGGACAGACTAAAAGCGGCGGAATGTTTTGGAGATTTTTTGAAATTGAGATTAGGAAAGCCTGAACAGTTAGAAGGATGCGAAAGTATTCGATATTCGTTGCATGTAGCGGCAAATGTAAGATTGATTATCGAGCCGAATGCCGAACAGGATACGGTTATGATTTGTACGGAAATAGAAGTGGAAGGAGTGAGTGATTATCATGGCAGCAAAGAAAATTGGTATATCCCGTGATTTAATAATTCACCCGGGAGAAACGATTGCAGACGTCTTGGAAGAACGTGGAATCACACAGAGTGAACTGGCGTCGAGTGCAGGCGTTTCTCCGGCTTACGTAAGCAATGTTATTGCCGGAAAGAAAGGGATATCTGCAAACTTTGCCAGAGGATTAGAGTATGCAATCGGAGTACCAAAGTCTTTTTGGCTGAATCTTCAGGCGAACTATGAGGCGGAACTTTTGGAAGCAAATGAATTACAGACGATTACGGAAGAAGAGCGTATCGTGAGGGAAGACTTAAAAGAAATTGTGAAATACTTTAGAGAAAGAGGCATGATGCCTAGTCGTGAAAATAAAGATGATTCGATACTTTCTCTTCGTAAAATTCTGCAGATTAGTAATTTGGTAAATTTAAATGAAATAATTCCCGGGGGAGCATTTCGGATGTCCGGAAACTTATCGGTAAATAGAAATGTGTTGGGGGCATGGATTCGTTTGTGTCAAATTTTGGAGAATAATCAAAATGTTTCAACAAAGTTTGAAGTAGAGCATATAAACGAATTGATAGGTAAAATAAAAAATGTTATGTGTCAGAAGAATGTGGATTTTCAAAATCATTTGAAAACTGTATTGGGAGAATATGGCATAGATTTTTCTGTTGTGAAAAATTTTAGAGGAGCGCCTGTGCAAGGGTATATTTTTCGGCGGAGCGATGGGGTGTATCAAATGGTTTTGACGATAAGGGGAGCGTTTGCGGATATTTTTTGGTTTTCTTTATTTCATGAACTGGGACATATTGTAAATGGAGATATAGGTAAAAGTATTAAATTTATAGATGACGGGAGTGATGTGGATAAGGAGACGGCAGCAGATCTTTTTGCGAGAGATAGACTTTTGTCACCGGAGAGTTATGCAAGTTTTATCCAAAAAGGAGACTTTACATTTGAAGCAATCTGTAGTTATGCACGGACTCAGAATGTGATGCCTTACATTGTTATCGGAAGACTTCAAAAGGAGAAATATCTGGATTATCATCAGTATAGTAATTACAAATTGCGGTATAAATGGGGAGACTGTTCATAAGAATAAAGTGGATACAGTATTGATTTATTGGGAATAAGGGCAAGATATAAGAGTGTTGTACAGGGAGATGGGATAATGGAAATGTATAAAAGAATATTTGTAATCGTTCTTGATTCTCTCGGGATCGGGGCGATGCCGGATGCGGCTCGGTTCGCAGATGAAGGCGCGGATACGTTCGGACATATTTTGGAGAAAACAAAAACTTTGAATATTCCGAATCTTCGCAGGCTTGGGTTTCTGAACTTAAAGTGCGGCGGAGATATGAAAGGCGTCGAGTCTCCCGAGGGGCGCTTCATGCGGATGCGGGAAGCGAGCAACGGAAAAGATACGATGACCGGACACTGGGAGATGATGGGGATTAAAACGGAAAAGCCGTTTCGGACTTTTACGGAACATGGATTTCCGGCAGAATTGATCAAGGAGCTGGAGAAACAGTGTGGGAAAAAGGTGATCGGAAATAAAAGCGCGAGCGGTACTGAGATTATAGAAGAGCTGGGCGAGGAAGAGATTCGTACAGGATCTATGATCGTGTATACGTCGGCGGATTCGGTTATGCAGATCTGCGGAAATGAAGAGACTTTCGATCTGGAAGAACTGTATCGGTGCTGTGAGACTGCAAGGCGGATCACGATGAAAGATGAATGGCGCGTAGGAAGGGTGATCGCAAGACCGTATATCGGAATGAAAAAAGGTGAGTTTAAAAGGACGAGCAATCGGAGAGACTACGCGTTGAAGCCGCCGGCGCCCACTGTTTTAAATGCTCTGAAAGATGCGGGGAATGATGTGATCGGCGTGGGAAAGATTCATGACATTTTCTGCGGGGAAGGGATTACGAAAACATATCATTCGGAAAGTTCCGTTCATGGGATGGAACAGACGATCGATGTGTGCAAAGAGGAATTTACGGGACTGTGTTTTGTAAACCTTGTTGATTTTGACGCATTATGGGGGCATCGGAGAAATGTAGAAGGGTATGGCAAAGAGATCGAAAAGTTTGATGAGAAACTCGGCGTTTTGCTGGAATGTCTTTCGCAGGATGATCTATTGATCCTGACCGCAGATCACGGGAATGATCCGACATACAAGGGAACGGATCATACGAGAGAGTATGTTCCTTTCCTTGCATACAGCAAAAGAATGCAGGCGGGAGGTCCGCTTCCGGAAGCAGAGACGTTTGCGGTGATAGGGGCGACTGTAGCAGAGAACTTCGGAGTAGATATGCCGAAAGGAACGATAGGATATTCTGTTTTAAGCAGGCTGCAGCAGTAGTAAACCGTGAAAATGTAAAAAAATCAAAGCGGAAGTAGGATGAAAAACTGTAAAAATGTAAAAAACCGGACAGTTAAAGCTGTGAAAACTTATAGAAATATGAAAAGTTAAAAAGCCGGAAGTCGGAAAAAATGTAAAAAATGAAAAGCCGATGAGAATACAGGATAAAAATATAGGAAAATATAGAGAGAAAAGTGAAAATTAAGGATTGTCGGAAAACTTAATTTATTGTATAATATTCGATTGAGAAAATGAAATGAGAACATGGGACAATACAGGAGGAAGAAAGATGGCAAAAAGAAATGATATCCACAAGGTACTTATCATCG
>OHQZ01000702.1_pt1 | contig 12059 bp, 8 predicted proteins | sample 1578281 | NCBI WGS metagenome assembly OHQZ01 (sample SAMEA3879589, study PRJEB24766) | human gut metagenome | biome: human-associated habitat; feature: feces | place: USA | collected 1985/1987
ATAACTTTATTGTTAAAGACGTAACAAAGCTGGCAGACGTTATCCGTGCGGCGTTCCGGATTGCAAAGGAAGGCAGACCGGGTCCTGTTTTAATTGATGTAACAAAGGATGTAACGGCAGCAGAGTGTGATTATATCAAGGAAACACCGAAGACAATTGAACGTCAGACAGATACGATTAAAGAAGAAGATGTGGAACGTGCCGTTGAAATGATTAAGGTATCAAAGCGTCCATACGTTTTTGTCGGCGGTGGTGTCATTGCTTCGGATGCTTCTGATGAGCTGGCGAGATTTGTAAAGAAGATTGATGCGCCGGTTGCAGATTCCCTGATGGGCAAAGGCGCATTTGACGGAACAGACCCGCATTATACAGGAATGCTTGGTATGCATGGTACAAAGACGTCTAACTTCGGAGTATCTGAATGTGACCTGCTGATTGCCATTGGTGCGAGATTCTCAGACCGTGTAACCGGTAATGCAAATAAATTTGCAAAAAATGCAAAGATTCTTCACTTTGATATCGATGCAGCAGAGATTAACAAGAATATCCATTCTGATGCAAGCGTTGTCGGTGATGCCCTTGAAATCTTAAAACGTGTCAATGCAAAGTTAGAACAGCAGGACAGACATGAGTGGCTGGAACATATCCACGATTATGAGAAACAGTATCCGATGGCATATCGTAAGGACTGCTTAAACGGACCGCTCATTATGGAAAAAATTTATGAGCTGACAAAGGGCGAAGCGATTATTTCAACGGATGTCGGACAGCATCAGATGTGGGCAGCACAGCATTACAAATATAAAAAACCAAGAACGCTGCTTACATCAGGCGGTCTTGGTACAATGGGCTACGGACTTGGTGCGGCAATTGGTGCCAAGGTAGGTTGCAAGGATAAAACAGTCATCAACATTGCAGGTGATGGCTGCTTCAGAATGAATATGAACGAAGTGGCAACAGCAACCCGTTATAACATTCCGGTTATCGAGATTATTTTCAATAACCATGTACTCGGTATGGTACGCCAGTGGCAGGATTTATTCTACGGAAAACGCTATTCGGCAACTGTTCTGGATGATTGTGTGGATTTTGTCAAAGTGTCGGAAGGCATGGGGGCAAAGGGCTACCGTGTTCAGACAATTGAGGAATTTGAAGCAGCATTAAAGGATGCAATGGCATTAAATATTCCGTGTGTCATCGACTGTCTTATTGACAGAGAAGATAAAGTATTCCCGATGGTTTCACCGGGTGCGGCAATTTCAGAAGCATTTGACAGAAAAGATTTAGACAGAATGAACTCAGAAAAATAAAGAATTGAGTTGACAGGAACACTTTAATGGAATAAAATGTCAGATAATAGTTTTAAAACTTGTAGGAGGAAAGAAAAGTGGCAAGAGTTTATAATTTTAGTGCAGGTCCGGCAGTATTACCGGAGGAAGTATTGAAGGAAGCAGCAGATGAAATGCTGGATTATCAGGGTTCAGGACAGTCTGTTATGGAGATGAGCCACCGTTCCAAAACCTACCAGACGATTATTGATGAAGCGGAAGCAGATTTACGGGATCTGATAGGGATTCCTGATAATTATAAGGTGCTTTTCCTGCAGGGCGGCGCAAGCCAGCAGTTCGCCATGATTCCCATGAACCTGATGAAAAACAAGGTGGCCGACTATATCGTTACCGGCCAATGGGCAAAGAAAGCATGGCAGGAAGCCGGCAAGTATGGAAAAGCGAACAAGATCGCCTCTTCTGAAGACAAAACCTTCTCATACATACCTGACTGCTCCGATCTCCCCATTTCAGAGGATGCGGACTATGTCTATATCTGTGAAAACAATACCATTTACGGTACGAAATTTAAAACACTTCCCAACACCAAAGGAAAGACGCTGGTTGCCGATGTGTCCTCCTGCTTCCTTTCAGAACCGGTGGATATAACAAAATACGGCATTATGTACGGCGGCGTGCAGAAGAATATAGGACCTGCGGGTGTTGTTATCGCCATCATCCGGGAAGACCTTATCACCGAGGATGTACTCCCCGGCACCCCTACCATGCTCCAGTACAAAACCCATGCGGATGCGGGGTCCCTTTACAACACCCCTCCGGCCTATGGCATCTATATCTGCGGCAAGGTATTCAAATGGCTGAAGAAAATGGGCGGCCTGTCCGCCATTAAGGAGCTGAATGAGAAAAAAGCAGCTATTCTGTACGATTTCCTGGATCAGAGCAGTCTCTTTAAAGGCACTGTCCGCAAGGAAGACCGTTCCCTGATGAACGTGCCTTTCATCACAGGAAGTGAAGAACTGGATGCCAAATTCGTAAAGGAAGCCAAAGAAGCCGGCCTGGAAAGCCTGAAGGGCGGCATGCGCGCCAGCATCTACAATGCAATGCCTGTGGAGGGCGTTGAGAAGCTGGTGGAATTCATGAAGAAATTTGAAGCGGAGAATGCCTGAAAGTCGGAAGAATTAAAGCAAAAGTAACGGTTTGGTTATCTGAAATGTTTCAAGTAAAAAGAAAAGGAGTACCGCTATGTTTAAATATCATTGCCTGAATCCCATCGCACAGGTGGGGCTGGAGGGTTTTACCGAGGACTATGTAAAAACGGATAATATTGAGGAAGCCGACGGCATCCTCGTAAGAAGCGCCAACATGCACGATATGCCGCTGCCGGCCAATCTTCTTGCCGTGGCAAGGGCAGGAGCCGGTGTGAACAACATCCCTCTGGATAAATGCGCCGGAAAAGGTATTGTTGTATTCAACACGCCGGGCGCCAATGCAAACGGTGTGAAGGAAATCGTCATTGCCGCCATGCTCCTGGCCTCCCGCGACATCGTCGGCGGAATTAACTGGGTGGAAGAAAATAAAGACAATCCGGACATCGCCAAGGCTGCTGAAAAGGTGAAAAAGAACTTTGCAGGAACGGAAATACAGGATAAAAAGCTGGGAATCATCGGCCTGGGAGCAATCGGCGTCAAGGTTGCCAACGTGGCGAAGCATATGGGTATGGAGGTTTACGGCTATGACCCTTATGTTTCCGTAGATGCCGCATGGAACTTAAGCCGGGATGTCAAGCATGTGATCAATGTGGATGAAATTTATGAAAACTGCGATGTGATTACCATCCATGTCCCGCTGCTTGATTCTACCAGGGAAATGATCAATGAAGATGCCATCAGTAAAATGAAGGACGGCGTTATCCTGCTGAACTTTGCCCGTGATTTGCTTGTGGACGAAGAAGCGGTGCTTGCCGGTATTGAAAAAGGCAGAGTACGCAAGTATGTGTCCGATTTCCCCAATACCACTACCGCAGGAAAGCCTGGCTGCATCGTTATTCCCCATCTGGGAGCTTCCACGGAGGAATCGGAAGACAACTGCGCGGTTATGGCGGTTAAGGAGCTGAAGAACTTCCTGGAAAACGGAAATATCAACAACAGTGTGAATTACCCCAACTGTGACATGGGAATCTGCGATCAGGCCGGCCGTATTGCTATTTTCCATTTAAATGTGGCCAATATGATTACCAAGTTTACAGCGCTGTTCGGTGATAACGGCATTAACATTTCCGACATGACCAACAAATCCAAGGGAGATATAGCCTACACGATGCTGGATGTGGAGGAACGCCCCAGCGAGGAGATTATTGACACCCTCCGCTCCATACCGGGAGTTATCCGTGTCAGGGTTGTAAAATAAATAATGTCAATGGATAAAACGTCCGGGACAGCTTCTAATGGGGCTTGCCGGACGTTTTTTCTCTGTAGGGGCAGACTTTTTTACGGCATATAAGCTTCGTGTTTTTGTGCCCGCGTCAGGGGAAGCACTTGTATCCATGGAAAGAATCAGTTATACTTAAAATAAAAAGAAAACGGATACCGGAGGTAGAGGATGGCAGAAATCAGACCGTTTTGCGCATACAGGCCGAAGAAGGGCCTGGAAGGGCGGATTGCAGCGTTACCTTATGATGTATATAACAGGGCCGAGGCAAAGGCCGAGGTGCAAAAGGAACCGCTTTCCTTCCTGTCTATTGACAGGGCGGAGACACAGTTTGACGACAGTGTGGATGTATATGCGGACTGTGTTTACGAAAAAGCGAGGGAACTGCTTTGGAAAAGGATTGAGGAAGGATACTTTGTACAGGAGGAAAGCCCGGTTTATTACATATATGAGCTTATCATGGACGGTCGATCCCAGACCGGCATTACCGCCTGCGCCAGTGTGGATGACTATCTTGGGCAGGTGATTAAAAAGCATGAGAACACCAGGGCGGACAAGGAAGCCGACAGGATACGCCATGTGGAAGCTTGCGACGCACAGACCGGCCCCATTTTTCTGGCATACCGTTCCAGGCCCGTTATCAATGAAATTGTTGCAGCGTATAAGAAAGAAGAACCGCTCTATGATTTTACGGCGGAGGATGGAATTACGCACCGGGTATGGCGTATCGGGAGGTCGCAGGATGTGGATACCATCCATGCCGCTTTTTCCGAAATCAATGAGATTTATATTGCGGACGGACATCACAGGTGTGCATCCGCAGTGAAGGTTTCCCAGATGAGAAGGCAGGCGAAGCCCGGATATACGGGGGAAGAGCCCTTTAACTTTTTCCTGTCCGTGCTTTTCCCGGATGATCAGCTGATGATTATGGATTATAACCGGGTGGTAAAAGATCTCAATGGTTACACGGAAGAGGAATTTCTTGGTAAAATCGGGGAATCCTTCGATATAGAGGAATGTGGGGAAGGCGTTTCCCACAGGCCGGAGGCCAAGGCTGTTTTCGGCATGTGCCTGGACGGGAAATGGTACCGCCTGAAGGCGAGGCCGGAGATTTGCCCGACCGATCCGGTGAAGGGTTTGGATGTTTCCATCCTGCAGGACAATCTGCTGGGGCCGGTGCTGGGCATTAAAGACCCCAAAACGGACAAACGCATTGACTTTGTAGGAGGCATCCGGGGGATGAAGGAGCTGGAACGCAGGGTGAACGAAGACTGCAGGGTGGCATTTGCCATGTATCCCACCTCCATCTCGGAGCTGTTTGCGGTAGCTGACGCAGGAGAATTGATGCCGCCCAAGTCCACATGGTTTGAACCCAAGTTAAGAAGCGGGCTTTTTATTCACAGCCTGCGTGAAAAATAGAGCGGAAAGTTGAGGGAATCTGGATGAAAGAAAAATTGTATAAGTTGATGAACTGGCCGGAGATCGAGGCGGTTATTTATTCGGAGGAGGATAATCCCCATAAGCTTCTGGGGCCGCACACCGTGGGAAGCTCCACTCTGCTTGCGACCTTTCAGCCGGGAGCATCCCAGGTTACGGCGGTAATCGGGGAAACCGGCAAAGAAGTAAAAATGGAAATGGCGGATGAGGCCGGATATTTTGCCGCCCTGATTCCGGGAAAAGGGGTAACGGATTATGTGTACCGCGTGGAATATCCGGAAGGGAAGACGGAGGAAATCATCGATCCCTACCGCTTCGGCCCCGTGATAACCAAGAAGGATACGGATCTTTTTGCGGCGGGCACTCATTATGAGGCTTATAAAATTCTGGGCGCACATAGCTGCTGCATCGACGGCGTAAAGGGCGTACATTTCGCAGTATGGGCCCCTAATGCCGTAAGGGTGAGCGTGGCAGGCGATTTCAACCGCTGGGACGGCCGGGTGCATCAGATGCGCAGACTCTGGGATTCCGGTATTTTTGAGATTTTCATCCCGGGGGATCTGGAAGGACAGAATTATAAATATGAACTGAAGGTGAAGGGAGGGCTTACCTACCTGAAAGCGGATCCCTATGCCTTTGCCCAGCAGCTTCGGCCGGAAACCGCGTCGGTTATCAGTGATATTTCAGGCTTTTCCTGGGAGGATGAGGACTGGATTGACAAGCGCGCAAAAAAAGATTACAGCAAAGAGCCTGTCAGCGTTTATGAGCTTTATCTTGGCTCCTTCTGCAAGCCGGAGGACGGAAGGACCTACTGCAATTACAGGGAACTGGCTCCCAGGATCATTGAATATGTGAAGGAAATGGGCTATACCCATATCGAACTGATGCCCATTATGGAGCATCCCTTCGACGGCTCCTGGGGCTATCAGGTCATCGGCTATTATGCGCCCACCTCCCGCTATGGCTCGCCGGAGGACTTCATGTTTTTCATGAATGAAATGCATAAGGCGGGGATTGGCGTAATCCTTGACTGGGTGCCTGCGCATTTCCCAAGAGATACCTATGGGCTTTCCGCTTTTGACGGCACCTGCCTGTATGAGCACCAGGATCCCAGACAGGGGGCCCATCCCCACTGGGGAACGTTGATTTATAATTATGGAAGGCCGCAGGTGCGCAATTATCTGATTGCCAATGCGCTTTTCTGGATAGAGCAGTATCATGCGGACGGCATCCGTATGGACGCGGTGGCCTCCATGCTGTACCTGGACTATGGTAAAAATGACGGGGAATGGGTGGCTAATATTTACGGAGGGAACCAGAACCTGGAAGCGATGGAATTCCTGAAGCATGTAAACAGCATGATTCACAAACGGGGAAAAGGCGCGCTGTCCATAGCGGAGGAATCTACCGCCTGGCCAAAGGTGACAGGCAGCCTGGATGAGGACGGCCTGGGCTTTGACATGAAGTGGAATATGGGCTGGATGAATGATTTCCTCAGCTATATCAGGCAGGATCCCTATTTCCGTTCCGGCTGTCATAATGAGCTTACCTTCAGCATGGTTTATGCGTACAGCGAGCGCTTTATGCTGGTGCTTTCCCATGATGAGGTGGTGCACGGCAAAGCTTCCATGATCGGCAAAATGCCCGGAAACAGGCAGGAGCAGTTCGAAAATCTGAAGGCCAGCTATGGCTTCATGATGTGCCATCCCGGGAAAAAGCTCCTTTTCATGGGACAGGACATCGGGGAATATGACGAATGGAACGAAGACAGAAGCGTGGAATGGGAGCTTCTTGAAAACGCGGATCATAAGGGCCTGAGCGAGTTTGTTAAAGCGTTGAATCATTTGTACTGTAAGCAGCCTGCCCTGTATAAAAAGGATACCAGCTGGGACGGCTTTGAATGGATTAACTGCATCAACGCCAACGACTGCATCCTGTCCTTTGTAAGAAAGGCGGACAAGCCGGAGGAGATGCTTCTGATTGTGCTGAATTTTGCAAATGTGGAGCGGAAGAATTTCCAGGTGGGCGTTCCCTTTAACGGAAAATATAAGGAAATACTTAACTCCGATGCCAAAGCCTTCGGAGGGGAAGGCAGGGTGAATCCCAGAGTGAAGACCGCGCTGGAGGAACCCTTTGACGGAAGGGAGTATTCTATAAAAATAACACAGGCCCCCCTTGGCATCAGTATTTTTTCCTACCAGCCCTATACGAAAGAGGAGCTGAAGGAAATCGCAAAGAAAAAAGCGGAAAAGGAAAAGAAGGCAAGAGAAGCCGCCAGGAAAAAAAAGGGAGCAAAGAAAGCGGCAGCCAAAACACTGAAGGAGGAACTGGCCGAAAAGGTGTTTGAGGTGGATGAGGTCATTGCGGAAAAAGGAGAGGTGGAAAAGCCCGTGAAAGTGGTTAAAAGCCGCAGGAAGGCGGACGGGCAATGAGCTGGATTCTGCTGACTGCGGATGTGACGGAGGAGCTGGCTCTGGGGCAGAAGCTTTTAAAGGCTGCGCCCCAGTCCCTTCTGGATTTGCTCATCCGCGTGGTTTTCTGCATCGTCGCATTTCTGATTGGCTCCCGAATCATCAGTTTTATCAGAAAGCTGACAGGAAATGCGCTGAAGCGTGCCAATGCCAGCAAGGAAGCAAAGCAGTTTCTGGATTCCTCGCTGAAGGTGGGGCTGTATGCGTTCCTCATTTTCCAGATTGCCGTAAAGCTGGGCATTGACGCCACGACCATTGCCACAGTCATAGGTTCTGCCACAGTAACCATCGGACTTGCCTTCCAGGGCAGCCTGAAAAACTGTATCGGCGGTATTCTGATTATGCTCCTGCATCCCTTCCGGGTTGGGGATTACATCATTGAGGATAATCATAAAAATGAAGGTACGGTTTCTGAAATCACTATTTTTTACACAAAGCTGGCAACCATTGACAATAAAATTATCCTACTGCCCAACGGCGCGCTGGCCGATACCAGCATTACCAATGTAACCAATGAGGACAACCGCAGGGTGGAGCTGAAGGTGGGCATTTCCTATCAGTCGGATATCCGCAAGGCCAAATCGGTGATTACCTCGCTCATTGAAGCCAATGAGAAGATCCTGAAGGACAAGGAATACAGCATTTTCGTGGATGACCTGGGAGACAGCTCCGTGGTGCTGGGAATGCGGTTCTGGACGCGTACGGAGGATTTCTGGCCTGTCCGCTGGGCCATGCTGGAGGAAATCAAATACGCCTTTGATGAAAATGGGATTGGGATTCCGTTTCCTCAGATGGACGTGCATCTGGATGCAGTTAAAGAGGAAAAGGCCTGAATTTTCAGGTGGAAAGAGGCAGAAATGATTAGAGCTGTCGAAAAAGAAGAACTGGAGCAGTGTATACAGATTTTTCACCGTGGATATGGTACAGTAGCAGACGAGTTCGGCTTAACAGAAGAGAATTCCCCGGACAGAGGCAGAGCGGCTTTGCCCTGCAGCCGTTTGCAGGAAGAATTTGATGAGGGAGTACTGATGTATGGGTATTTTTTGGAAAGCCGATTGGTTGGTTTCCTTGGCATAAAAATGGCAGGGGATGTTTGCAAACTGAATGATATTATTATCCTTCCGGAATATAGAAATAATGGGTATGGTACGGAATTGCTGGATTTTTGCAGGAAGAAGGCGGTGCAATCCGGGAAAAAGAAAATTGTTTTGGGTATGATAGACGATAATATCAGGCTCAGAAACTGGTATATCAGCAATGGATTCGTTACTACCGGATACCGGAAATATGAAGGGGCGCCGTATACTGTTGGAGATATGGAATGCTCATTACAGCAGGTTACTGAATTAAAACAATAACACTGTTTGGTGCCATATCTCCTATTGGAATGGCACCAAACAAAATAAGCTTAGTTTGTAACAGAAGCTTTCTGTTATAAACTAAGCTTATTTCTTACGAGACATAATACTGCGTCTCATCAATTGTATAAAGCTGGAAAAGGGACTCGAACCCTCGACCTACTGATTACGAATCAGTTGCGCTACCAACTGCGCTATTCCAGCGAATTACCGACGTCATTTATTATATATGGTATTTCCTGTTTTGGCAAGAGTATTTTTTCCTTTTTTCTAACTATTTTTCACCGCCGATTTTCTGGAGCCTGTATTCAAATTGAAGTAAAATGAAAAATTTCAAGATTTACGCAGTTGCCGGCCAATATATAATTTAACACAATATATAAGAGGCGCTGGTTCACTGTAACTGGATGTTCTGTAAGGGCGGGATTCAATAAAGATAATGAAGTTTGGCAGGATAGTGATATAATAAGGCAGAAAAAATATATTTTGACTAATCTTTATGGATTATATTGATATACATAAAGAAAACATGGTTTTGTATAAGCCTGTTATAAAATTGCCTGCAAATACTTCATTATAGGGGATCTGATCAAATCTTTGGTCGGGTCCCTGTTCTTATCAGTATGTAAAGGATAAGAGATATAGATAGGGTACGAAGAGATTAGGTTATGCACATTCCTGACAAATATCTTAATATTTCCGAAATCTTTTCGGAATTCACTGCAGGAAGTTGACGGAATTGTCAGAAGTGAGTACTATAGAATCATACCTGTTTTTGGGACAGGTTTTAATTTGAAAGGGGAAAAAGGAGGTAAAAGATGATTAGGAAAAAAATTAAGACCCTGTCAGCACTTCTGGCAGCGGTGCTCTGTGTGGCTGCAGCGGCGCCGGCGGCCGAAGTAAATGCGGAGGAAGGGCCGGCAGGTTATGTGAGAAGCGTATATACCAATGAATGGGTTCCTGCCGCACAGGCCGCTTCCAGGCCGATTGCCATTATGATGCCCACAGATCAGGCGGCGCAGCCGTCCTACGGTATCAGCCATGCGAAGGTGCTTTATGAAGTAATGGAAGAAGGGGATATTTCCCGTCAGCTGGCAATCATTGATGATTGGCAGGGACTTTCCAGAATCGGAAATATCAGAAGCTGCCGTGCTTACTATATTCCGATTGCCACGGAATGGGATCCTATTCTGGTTCATTTCGGCGGTGTATGGTATATGAAAGACCGTATCAGCATGCCTGATATCAACAACCTTTCCGGGACCTATGAATATGGCACTGGCGGAAATGCGCCCGGAGCGAATGCATTCTTCAGAAGCAACGACAGAAAAGCGCCCCATAACGCTTATATCAGCGGCAGCGGAATTACCAATGCCTGTACACAGCTGGGCTATTCCCTGGCGCTCAGGCCGCAGTATTACAGCCCCAAGCACTTTAACTTTGCAGCGGGCGTAAATACGCTTGCACAGTATGGCGCCGCAGCACAGACTGCCAACAAGATCAACCTGTCCAATGTATTCCCTTATACCAAGACCGGATTTACCTACAATGCGGCGGACGGCCTGTATTATAAGACCATCCATGGAAAGGCACATAAGGATGCGGTAAACGGGCAGCAGCTGGCATTTGCCAATGTCATCGTACAGAATTCCAAGTGGATGACTCTGGATGCGAAGGGATATCTTGCATTCTATAATTATGATACCACAGAGGACGGCTATTACTTTACCAAGGGAAAATGTATCCATATTACCTGGCAGAAGACCACGGATTACGGCCCCACCAGATATTTTGATGACGCCGGAAATGAAATCCAGCTGAACGAAGGAAAAACATACATAGCGGTTGCCCAGAAGGAAAGAAAAGTTGTTTATTCGTAAAATGGACACAGTGTCTGTCAGGCCGGAACAGTCAATGAGCCATTCTGACGGACTGTCACAAATGTAAATATATAATTAGCAGTAAATGAAGGCTGCAGGAGACAGAGGACATGCTGATAAGAAGGCGCTCTGTCTCCTGATATGAAAAGAGGACAAAATGAGTATAAAACGTGCCCCACGTAATGTTATTATCGTATATGCGGATGATCTGGGCTTCGGTGATTTGGGCTGTTATGGGACCCATCAGATTGAGACGCCGAATCTGGATCGGCTTTGTGCCGATGGCCTTAGGTTTACAGATGCGTATTCTACATCTGCAGTCTGCACGCCGGCCCGCTACAGCATTCTCACCGGACGCTATCCGTTCCGAAATGACAGGGCTCATATCCTGCCCGGTGACGCACAGTGCATCATAGAGCAGGGCGTGGATACTTTGCCTGCTATGTTTAAACGCGCGGGGTATCACACCGGTATTGTAGGCAAATGGCATTTGGGATTGAGTGACGGCAATGCGCCTATCGACTGGAATCAGGATATCAACCTGACCCCGATTGATTTAGGCTTTGATGAATCCTTTATTTTTCCGGCAACCGCAGATCGTGTACCCTGCGTTTATATAGAAGGACGCAGAGTCGTGAATCTTGAACCGGAGGATACGATAGAGGTAACATATGATGAAGAATGTGTGTTTGATGATATCCCCACATATTATAAGAATCCGGAACTGTTGAATATGCGTTCTTCTCATGGCCATGATATGAGCATTATAGGAGGTATCGGCAGAATTGGTTACATGCGCGGCGGTAAAAAAGCGCTTTGGAGAGATGAAGACCTTGCAGAGACCTTCTTGAACAGAGTGATTAAATTTATTGATGACACCCAGGAAAAAGAACAGCCTTTCTTCCTCTATTATGCGCTGCACCAGCCTCATGTTCCGCGTGTGCCTTCCGAGCGTTTCCGCGGTGCAACAGAACTGGGCCCCCGTGGCGATGTGATTGTGGAAATGGACTGGTGTGTCGGCGAATTGTACAAAGAGCTGCAGCGGCTGGGGATTCTGGAAGATACGATGATCGTGTTCTCCAGTGATAACGGTCCGGTACTGGATGACGGCTATCTGGACGGAGCTTATGAATTAAACGGCACGCATAAACCGACAGGTCCCTTACGCGGCGGTAAGTACAGCAAGTTTGACGGCGG
>OHQZ01000717.1_pt1 | contig 11823 bp, 7 predicted proteins | sample 1578281 | NCBI WGS metagenome assembly OHQZ01 (sample SAMEA3879589, study PRJEB24766) | human gut metagenome | biome: human-associated habitat; feature: feces | place: USA | collected 1985/1987
AATGCCGGTCTGAAGGCCCCTCTTATGACTGCGACTGCCTGGGGAGGCGCCTGTACCGGCGGACTTCTTCCTGTGATGGGCGGATATTGTGACGCCCCATGGGCTCGGGAAATAGAAAAACTGCCGCCGAATGTAAATTATGTATTTACACCGGAGAGAAACGATGCCAATATCGGAAGTGATTTTGGAAAGAAGGAGACCGCTGGAAAAAAGGAGGAGTTCCCTTACCTGATGGCTGAACTGGGCGGCGGACTTCAGCCCACAAAACACAGAAGGCCGGTTGCATCTGCTGCGGATATCGGAGCAATGTCTCTGGTGAAGCTGGGGTGCGGAGCTAATCTACTGGGGTACTACATGTATCACGGAGGTTCGAATCCGGAGGGAAGAAATACGACCTTGCAGGAAACGAAGAAAACGGGATCATGGAACGAACTGCCGGCATATAATTATGATTTTCAAGCACCTGTCGGCGAATATGGGCAGGTACGTGAAAGCTGCCGGGAGATAAAGCTTCTGAGCATGTTCCTCCATGATTTTGGTTCCGGATTGTGTACTATGAAGCCGGAATTCCCCAGCCCTGTTATGGATGATGCGGGGAATCTGGAGACACTTAGGACTTGTGTGCGTCATAACGGAGAAAGAGGGTATCTTTTTGTAAATAATTATCAGCGTCTGTATCCTATGAAAGAGCATAGGAATGCAGTGCTGCATGCTAAAATCGGTACGAATGAGCTTTATTATCCCGCCAGAGATATCAGGAACGGAGACTACTTTTTTTACCCTTTTAATATGCCAATTGGTGAGAGTGCAGAAATTGTGACAGCTCTGGCTACTCCGCTTTGCATATTGCACAGGAGGAATGAAAAAATTTATGTTTTTTATTCTGATACAGAGCCAATGTACCGGATAAAAGGAGATCTGGGAAGAAATAAAATTGTGACTCTGTCCAGGCGGGAGGCGTTGGATGCGTGGAAGGTAGAAATTAACGGAGAAGAATATCTTTTGATTACCGGTGGGGAAATAAGAGAGCAGAAGGGACAAATTATTCTTCGCGGAATCGTCGATGAAGAAAATAGAAAAACAGAATTTGCTTCCTGTCCGGCGCTGCCGGAAAGCCCGGCGGGATTTAAAAAAATAAGAGAAGAAAAGCTGGCTTATTATGAAAGAAAAGAAAAAAAAGAAAGGACAAAGGTTTTCTGGAAGCAGGGTAGGCTTGAGAAAGGGTTTCGTGAATATGAGCTTTCCGTGGAGTATCCGCAAGAGAGCATGCAGGAGTGTTATCTTAGGGTGGATTATGAGGGAGATAGCGCTGAGTTGAGGATTGGGGATAACGTATATGCAGATCATTTTTACACGGGGCAGGTATGGGAAATTGGGATGAAACGGTATCATTTTCCGGTTTCTGCCAAGCTTAGAATCCATCCGCTTAAGGAAAGCGCACCGGTGTATCTGGAAAGACAGCCGGTTATGGAAAACGGCAGGGCACAGCGGTTGAAAAATATAGCGGTCAAAGAGGCCTGCGAATATGTGCTTTGGGAAAGAAAGGAGGAAAGCCATTTCCTGGCACCGTTCCAGGGGCAGGAAATGACAGACATTGCCCTGCATTTTAAGTGGACTAAGAAGGCGGGGAGCGAAGCGGTAGAATATGTGCTGGAGCTGGCGGATAATCAGGAATTTGTCAATGCCCAGGAGATGGAAGCAACTATTCTTTCCGATTCCGAGGTGGGATATTATTTCCCAAAAACAGAGGAACTGCCGTATTATGAAGGTATTTGGCATGCCAGAGTAAGGGAAAAAAACGGAGGCAGTTGGTCACGGCCGGTAAGTTTTTATATAAATAAAAAGCACGGGAAAAAACCGGTGAAACGGGAAATCAACAGGGAAAATCCGTGGTTTACTATTTTTGATTACAGTGAACATGACCCCGCTGAGGTATGGATGCTGCTTCCGGAAGAACTCAAACCATATACAGGAATGGGCCTGATCGCGTCTTATAAAGCCAGGGCGGATAGAGTGATTGATTATATGCTGGATGAGGATGCAAAGGGATATTTATGGCATCTTGGGGCGCTGGGACCGCATGAGACACAATTCGGGAAGTATACAATCACGAGCCTGTCCGAAATTGAATATGTGATACAGCATAGCCGCAATCTGGTGAGCATAGGTTTTGTAGAGCAATACTTGGGCACGAAGGAAGAGGGGTATTGGAGAAACGAGTATTTCTTCCGTCTGCTTGCTTTATGTGCAAAATACGGAATTGTATTTATTTATTCGGATGGAAATCGAAATAATCTGGAGCTTGCGGCCATGATAAAAAGACCGTTTTTTATGAATAAAATGAGGGAGTATGCAGATTATTTTATTTTTTCCTACAAACAGAATCACGCACATGCAGCATATTCCTGTTTTGGAGCTCTGTTGGGGGCATGGATAGACGGAGCTTGCAGTCAGATTGGGGTACAGCCGGAGAACTGGTATTGGAATGATGCCGGATTCAGGGATAAACCGGGTGAATGTTATGGATATCTGCAGGGAAATGAGCAGCAGATAACAGCTTGTATGACGGTGGAAATGCTTCTGACCGGGTTGTCGCTGGGGGCGGTGAATTATTCCTGTGAAGGGGAAAGCTGGCTGATAGAGCGTGGGCCTCAGGATAAACTTATATGGTCAGCCCAGGGACTTGCCGTGATTTCTTTTTTCAGGGCAGTTATTCTGTACAAGCTGATTCCTGATAAAACGGAGATTCAGAAGAAGATACGTGCAGCGGTGGACTATGAAGGTTTTATGCCGGAAGCTTTAGGGGACGCATGGACGGGAGGAATTCTGCGGGAAGCATTTATGCCGGGATATCGAATCCAGAATCAATTCGAACTGTTCCCCAAGGAATCAAGGTTTTACTATTTGCCTCTTGTTACGGATCGACAGCAGGCCTTTGCAGGAATGGCAAAGCTCTATGCGGGCTCTGTCAGCAGCATGGAAGCATATGAAGCGCTTTGCCGGCATTATCCGTCAGAAGCAGAGGGAAATGCATATTATGCGGTGTTTCAGGAACTTATGGTAATTATGCATTCCCAGGAAAATGAAGAGGAGGCGCAGTGGTTTTCCATACCGGGGAAGGATGGTTTCCTTCTGCAGATACGCGGCGCTTTATCGCTTTGGCAGTATATAATTGTTAGAAGCCATAAGACGGGATGCTATATTCATGTAAATAGCGAAAGAGGAAAAAATATCAGGTTCAGCCTCAGATTGGCCAGCAGGCCGGTCTGGTCGTCAAATTCAGAGAATATAAGCTTGGTATGGAAGGATGGCTGGCTGGAGGCAGTGGTGAAAGGGGATGGTCTTCCTGTGGAATTTACGGTCGCGGACAGACAGGAAGAAATGGCGGCTCTTGTGCCACAGTATCATAACAAAGAAGAAAAGAAATTACAGCTGCTGTCAGAATTGCCGTGGACCTATGCGGAGACTTCCCAAAACTGTCCGGTACAGAAGAATGCATGCGCAAATACTGCATATGGCAGGCTTCCGCTGGCGGTAGGCCATCTGCGTTACCGCTATGGACTGAGCATGGGAAATCATACCAGAATTGTATGGAAGCTTAATGGAAAATATCGGCGCCTGTCGTTTGGGTATGGATTTGATATAGATGCCTGGATGCCGAAGATATTGGACAGGGACAATATCCTCTGGGACAGGGCAGAGAAAACAATATGCATGAGATTGCAGCTGATAGGGGACGGAAGGAAGCTTTTTTCTTCTCCCAGACTGACAGGTACCGGAGGTACCTATATAGGGGAAGCGGATTTAACAGACGTAAACAGGCTGGAAATCATTGTGGACGGGGAGGTATTTTCGGAAGATCCGGGCGCTGGGGTATATCTGGATTTTTTGAATCCGGTGCTTGCTTAAAAGAGGATTTCTGCGCAGACAGATAAAGAATGAGAAGAAAGAAATAGCCGCATTAAAGTGGCAGAAAAGGCCGAATTATGATAGAATATTTTTAACAAAAGAAATTACATAGGAGAAAGGAAAACTTGGCAATGAAAAACTTTTTAAAGGAATTCGAGAAATTTATCATGCGCGGCAATGTCATTGACATGGCGGTAGGCGTTATTGTCGGCGCGGCGTTCCAGGGCATTGTGAACAGCCTGGTAAATGATGTGATTTCGCCGTTGCTGGGACTGATTGCCAACACGGATCTGAGTTATCTGGTGCTTACGGTGCGGGGCGTGGACATTAAGTACGGTTCCTTCCTGACGGCGGTTATTAATTTCCTGATCATGGCCTTTGTCATTTTCCTGCTGGTGAAGTTCATCAATAAAATTGCTGAGCTGGGAAACCGGAAGGACAAGGAGAAAACGCCTGAGGAACCGGCAAAGCCGGCTACGAAAATCTGTCCTTACTGCAAGAGTGAAATCCCTGCGGACGCGGTAAAATGCTGTCACTGCACCTCTGATTTGGCGGAAAAAATATCAGAGACTGTCTGAAAAAATGTTGCAACAGCTGAGAACGGTAATGGTTATATGGACTGTTACCGGTTAACCGGGCTGCTGCGATCTGTTCCCATAAGCAGCAAGACGGGCGGACTGTGCGTGAACTGCGGTCCGACTGCACATCAGCCATCCGGCAGGAAAGGCCGGACAGGAAAAGGAGGGACTTGTTTATGCAGAAAAAAGTAACGGTTACCATCGGTCGTGAATATGGAAGCGGCGGACGTGAGGTCGGGGAAAAACTGGCCGAAAGGCTTGGCTTCACCTTCCTGGACAAGAACATCCTGAATGAGATTTCAGGAAAAAGCGGCATCAGTGTGGAAGAACTGATGGAAAATGATGAGAAGCCTTCCAGCCCGTTCCGGGAATCCTTTATCCCTTATGATTTTGATGCGGATACCCTGAGCGAGCGCCTGTTTGACATGCAGGCTGATTTAATCCTGAACAAGACAAGAGAGGAATCCTGTGTTGTGGTGGGACGGTGTGCGGATGTGATTCTGGCCTATCAGGACAATGTGGTGAATGTGTTCATCTATGCGGATATGGAAGATAAAATTGATCGGATCATGAAGCTGTATTCCCTGGAGGACAGACAGAAGGCCGCTAAGCTGATTAAGAAAACGGAGAAAATCCGCAGGAATTATTATCAGTACTATACTGATGAAGTCTGGGGAGATAAGAGAAACAAGGCTCTGATGATCAATACCTCTGCCGCCGGTGTGGATGGCGCGGTGGATTTGATTGAGGCGTATCTGAAAATGAAGGGGTATGTGGAATAGCCGCTGCTTTTCAGAGAGTGCAGGAAAACAGAGACAGTCTGATGTTGGGTTGTTCTGATTGCAGACAATGGCTAATATGCTCTGTTACATAATATTTTTAGAATTAAAAGTACTTTGGTAAAGCAATATGTCTGTTAAGGCACAGGGAAGAAAGACTGCCGCACTAGCCGGGATTAAAATTGGCTGATGCGGCAGTTATTTATTTGGCAGTAAGAATCATTTATGGATATATCTTATTTTTATGGTCCGATTCCCGGAAAATATCTAAAAGTTCTTTCCGGAAAGTAATTCATCCCCAAAGGCAACTCATCCCCGGAATCATCCCGTCCTTCCGCTATCTCATATGGTAAAGCAGTCTGCGCAGCCGCCCGCAGCCATGCAGATACTGCTTTTCCAGGGAATCAGTGTACTGCTCAAGCTGCAGGATTTTTGCTTCCCCGGCTTCTTCCCCACCGAAGCGGATGCTCTGGTACAGCGTACAGATATCCGCAAAGGAACCGGTGGCGGTATCCAGCCTTCCGGCGGCGCGTTTCCCATAAGCGGCCAGGGTTTCCCCGGCTTCTAGGCGCAGATCCTGCATTTCGCCCAGCAGCAGGACCTTGCGCATCCGGTTTTCCAGTTTCCCGGCGGCATCCAGACGGCGGTAGGAACGTCGCCTGAGTGCGCTGCGGCAGAAGAGGAACAGCGCAAGAAGCAGGAAAAGAGCTGCGATGAGCAGGACTGCCTCCAGAAAATGAATCAGCAGTCTGCCGCTTTGCTCTGCCAGATAACGGGCCGGTAGGCTGTCCTGCGTCCAGTCATCAGTGACAGCGGTTTCCTCCTCCTGGCTTTCCGGCACCGGCAGTGCCGGTGCGGGAGTGCCGCCCTGCGCGGGTAAGTTCCAGGCGGTGTTTGCAGCCTCGTAATAGCGGGGCGTAGGTTCAAAAGGAACCCAGCCGATGTTGGGGATATAGCCCTCAGCCCAGGCATGGGCGTTATCTGAGGTAATCATTACCTGGTTTCCCTCTGTGCGCCGCGTACCCGTGGTCACGAAGCCCTCCGCATAGCGGGTGGGAATACCGCAGCAGCGTCCCAGGACCGCCATGGCTGTGGCAAAATAAGTACAGTAGCCTGTCTGGCTGTCAAACAGGAAATAATCCGTAAAATCCTGTCCTTCCGGGCACTGGGGAGGAGAGGTGGTATAGGCAAGCCGGTTCAGCCAGCCTTCAATGGCCTTCATACGGTCATAATCTGTGGATAACCCTTCCGTAATTTCCTCCGCCAGTGCATAAACTCTTTCCGGGACCGTATCCGGAAGCTCTGTATAATTCTTATAGATATAGCGCTCTCTTTTTTGCTGCTCCTCATCCAGGGCCGGAGGCTGCGCCCAGGCCTCCTGGCGGAGAAGCTTCTGTACCTTTTCACTGCCCCAGTTGATATCCATGCAGAGGAAGGAATAGGTGAAGCCCACGCTTTGCGCCTTTGGCAGGAGGATACTGTCATTACGGGCATCCGGCTCCTGGTTGATAAAAAAGAAGCTGGCTGTAAAAGGCGGATAAAAAACGGTCTGCGTCTTCAGGCCTTCAAACCGCAGGTCAAAACGGCAGGAGCGCATCATTTCCAGCTGCTCCTGGGAGGTATAGATGCTTGCATCGAGAGCATCCGTCAGTTCCTGATAGTTCAGCAGATATTCCTCGCCGGAATAGGTTTTATCCAAAGCCCTCTGTTCCCAGCCGTGTCCATTGTAAAAGTCATGGACTGTGCCGGTAAGGTACAGGGGGGATTTGGTCCGGCTCCCCGTGAGTGACAGCTGGCCTGCGGAGGAGGAAAACAGCCCGCCGTTTAAGTGCCCGCTGCCAGTGTAGCCGGTAAAGGAAAGTGCATAGGAATCCTGTCCCCCGGAAAAAAGAGAGCCGATATGTATGATCAGGGCATTTGCCTTATCCTCTGCGGCGGCGGTCAGCTTACGCAGGGTGTCCCAGTGCATGGGCGCTTCCTTTGCCGGCAGCAGTCCGATAATAAGTACGGCGGCCAGAAATACAGGAGTCAGATAAAGCAGGTTCCCGGCGGGCGGCGCCAGAAAGACAGAAAGACTTTTCCGCAGGGAGGGAGACTGATTTTCCATCCCCTGGTTCTGAAAGCAGGCAGCAGTTTCCGAAAGAAAAAGTAGCAGGCAGAATAAAACAGGCAGCACATTCCATTTGGAGAGCGGAATTTCCTGCGCGGCACACAGAAGCAGGATTACAGTCTGGATTAGCAGAAGAAGTCCCTTCAGCCACAGGCGGCTTTCCGACAAATATGACAGAAGCCCGCAGAGCAGTACGGCAGTTCCCAAAATCAGAAGGAAAAAGTAGAGCTGCAGAGCGGTTCTGGCGGAAAGTGCCGGGAGGAGCCGTGCGGAGGAGGCGGATTGGGGCAGGGAAGATAAGTTCCGGGCACAGGCCTGAACCAGGGAAGCTTCTTCCTGTGAAAGTGCAGCGAAGGCTTTCCCGGAGAAAGAGGAACGCGCCGGCAAGCAGTGCCAATAAAAACAGCCCGCCCCACAGGGGAAGCCGCAGATTTTTTTCCGAGGACCATTTTAAGAGGAACAGGCACAGGGCAGAGACAAGGAGAAGGACGGCCGGGGAGAGGAGTTCCGAGGCCTTTTCTGCCGGAAGCGGGAAAAAGGCAGGCATGCCGAACAGATCCCAAAGGCTTTTCAGGATCATCAGGCTTCCCGCACACAGGCAGGAGGAGGCCATTAAAGCATACAGTTTCCGAAGTTGCAGAGAATCAGGTTTCATAAGGCAAGTTCTCCCACATTGATGAGCAGCGCTTCCGTCCCGGCCTGTTGTTTTTCACTTACGCTGCGGACAAGATCGTCTGTTACCGAGGCGGTTATCAGGATACAGGAGCCGCAGCCGGAGGAGGCCGGAACGCTTTCCCAGACCTGGTTTAGCGGATAGGGTGAGGAAAAGGAAAGTTCGGAGCATTTGTCGTAAAAGGGTTCGAAGCCAGTGCCGGCGTCCACCAGCATTTCCCGCAGCGTATCCTCCATAAAAAATATCCGCACAGGGATATTTTTCAGATAATAATCATGGACGAAGGAAAGGGCGGTTTCTATAATGTTGTCTTCCTTCTGCAGCCTTTTTTCTTCTTCATCCTCTATGGGGGACAAATCCATAAAAATAATGGTCTCAAACAGCTCCTCCGGCATCTGTTTACGCACCAGCAGCTCACCGGCCCGGGCGGAATTTTTCCAGTGGATATATTTTATGGGATCTCCGGGAAGATAGGAACGCAGCTCAAAATCAGGAAGCTCCTGCAGCCGGGATACCGGAAAAAGCGTGTTTTTGGGATCCTGCTCCTGGAGGACCACCCGAAGCTGTTCCATGGGGATGATACGCGGCCTGGCGGTCAGGCGGATCTGGGACATCAGCGGATAGGGAATGGTGAACAGGCCCAGAAAATCCGTGACCTCCACGCTTTTTACGCCCACCGGATAGGTACCTCTGTATTTACAGTACATTTGTGTGTCCACCCTGATTTCCTCATGGGGCGCAAGGGAGATTACGCCGGGATCAGAGGGCTTCATGCTGACCATGCTGTCGAAAAAGTGAAGCCGTATGTGGGTAAAGGGCAGGATATCCTCGTTGGCCAGCAGCAGTCGGTAGGGGACCTCCTGGGCCTTTACCACAACGCGGGATACCTCCTGGACAATTTTGAACCGGTAAAAAACATAAAGAGAATACAAAAATGCCAGGATGGGAAGCGCAAGTGCAAAATAGAAAAGCAGGTAGGAAATATTCCCGCCCCGCAGGCTCACCAGGGCCGTCGCGCCTGCAAGAAAAAGAAGGTAAAGCAGCCTGCCGGGCCGCCGGATTCTTTTATTTTTTCTTTTCTTTCTTTGTTTCGTTTCCTTTTTCATAGGACAGGCACTTTGGCTGCGCGCATGGCTTCCTGCAGCACATCCTTTTCTTTTTTTCCTTCCAGGCGGGCCTGGGCTGAAAGAATCAGGCGATGGAGCAGCACCGGCTGTGCCAGGGCGGCAACGTCCTCAGGCGTGGTGAAGCTGCGGCCTTCCAGATATGCGCGGCTTCTGGCGGCGCGCACCAGTGCTATGGCGGCCCGGGGGCTGGCGCCGAGGGTGAGATATCTGCTTTTCCGTGTATTGCGGGCGATTTCCACGGCATAATCCATAATGTCATCATGAACCGTGATGCCCTGGATTTCCTTTTTCATTTCAATAATATCTTCTCTTGCCGTTACGGGGGCAAGCTGCTTTACGGCCTCTCCGTTTAAGGCCCTGCGCACGATATCCGCCTCTTCCCGTTCCTTTTCCGGGTATCCCATGGAAACCTTCATCATAAAGCGGTCCAGCTGTGCTTCGGGAAGCCGGTAGGTTCCCAGCTGTTCCACGGGATTTTGCGTGGCGATGACCATAAAGAGCGCAGGCAGGGGCATTGTCCTGCCGTCCACCGTGATCTGGCGTTCCTCCATGGCCTCAAGAAGGCTGGCCTGGGTCTTGGGGGAGGTACGGTTGATTTCATCGGCCAGCAGGATATCGTTCATGACCACGCCCGGAACAAAACGGAATTCCCCGGTCTGCATCTGGTAGATGGACATGCCGGTCACATCCCCCGGCAACGTATCCGGCGTGAACTGGATGCGGGCAAAGCTGCACTGGATGGACTGGGCCAGCGCCTTGCCAAGCGTTGTCTTGCCGACGCCCGGAACGTCCTCAAGAAGAAGATGGCCGTCGGAAAGCAGGGTGATGAGGGCATATTCAATGACCTCCCGTTTCCCTACGATAACGGTCTCCATGTTGGAAATGATTTTCTGTAAGGCTTCTGACTGGGGCATGAGGGAACCTCCTTAATTTCCGCGGGGATTTGGCTTTCGCGGGCATTGGGACGGGTGCGGGCGCTAAGCCTGATAACGGTGCGTTATGGTTGTGGATCTTATTAATTATACCATAGCAGGGTGATGTTCGGATGTAAATGGATAAAGAGGGGAAAAGTTGGATAGAATTGGGGCAGTTTTCACAGTCAGGGGAAGGAAAGAAATTTGCTTCTTAAATCGTTTCGGAATATTTTTTCCATTCTGTCAAAAGCAGGCGGCTGGAATATTAATACAGACAGAATTCAAACCGGAGTACGCCGGCCATTGGTCCAATAGCAGCATGCTGCAGCGCCGGAGAGAGGCAAAACGGTATCGGAGGGATTGCCGGGACTGTAGCAGGCGCGGAGATAGGTGTCCGGATTGTTTTTAATCCAGGGAGGGACAGACCTGCTCCTCCATGTAAACAGGAGATGAGCAGTTGGAATTATGCAGCTCGCCTCCCAGAATTAAAAGGAACGATCGTGTATGTGAAATGTGGGGATGCCGTAGGAATTGGGCGCTATATTAGGTATCATCAGTAGTAATTTTCCTCCTTTCTTTTTCTGTTTTACAGGGATATTGTACACGCTTTTTTTATTTTCCTATAAAAATCACAGAAAATAAATAATTCAGAAATATAGAAACAGAGGGTTTATGAAAAAAATACTGCATGATTATTTGTATTATACAAACAACAGCTGGCTTATAGCCGCCGCCTCCTGTATGAAGGAAGAGACAATGGAGTTAAAAGATGGTACAATAACCTTGACTCTGCCGCCCATGGGAGCGGCACTGATTACCATGTATCTGTAATACACGGACCAAGGGAGGAAACATATCATGAGCTATGAAATTAAGAATCCGCTGCTGCCGGGCTTTTATCCGGATCCATCCATTGTGAGGGTGGGGGATGATTTTTATATGGTAACTTCATCCTTCTCTTTTTTCCCGGGAGTGCCGATTTTCCACAGCCGGGATCTGGCGCACTGGGAGCAGATAGGGCACGTTTTGGACCGGCCGTCACAGCTGCCTCTGGGAGCGGACTGGATTTCAGGAGGTATTTTTGCACCTACACTGCGTTTCCATGACGGGGTATTTTATATGATCACAACCAATGTGGATCATGGCGGGAACTTTATTGTTACGGCAGAGGATCCGGCGGGGCCGTGGTCGGAGCCGCACTGGATTGAGGGGGCGGTAGGCATCGATCCTTCTCTGTTCTGGGATGATGACGGAAAAGCTTATTATACGGGAACCGGAACCGGGGATATGCGGCACAACCATATCTGGATCAGTGAAATCGATTTGCAGGAATTCCGGCTTGTGGGGGAAAAGAAGGACATCTGGGGCGGCTCCCAGGTGCTGGCCTGGTGCCCGGAAGCGCCCCACCTGTATAAAAAGGACGGCTGGTATTATCTTTTGATCGCGGAGGGCGGCACGGAGCATTTCCATGCAGTAACCATTGCGAGGAGCAAAGAGGTGATGGGAGAATACACAGGCTATGACGGCAATCCCATCATGACCCACAGACATCTGGGGATGCAGGCGGAAATCGCCAACACCGGACATGCGGATATTGTACAGCTGCAGGACGGCAGCTGGTATATGGTGATGCTGGCCTCCAGGCCCTACGGCGGTTATCACAAAAACATGGGACGGGAAACCTTTATTGCCCCCATGATATGGGAAAACGGCTGGCCTGTGGTATGTCCCGG